>ERZ1673736.764-NODE-764-length-47935-cov-28.435025_pt1 | contig 47935 bp, 49 predicted proteins | sample MGYA00580212_ERZ1673736 | MGnify/ENA primary metagenome ERZ1673736 (study PRJEB41218, sample SAMN15661752) | gut metagenome | host: Homo sapiens | place: Canada: London | collected 2015-08-20/2019-03-30 | study: EMG produced TPA metagenomics assembly of...
GCCGGGGGATAATGGCAGAGAGAGGAGAATGTCAGGAATTATGGCAGAGAGAGGAAAATGTCAGGTAATGACGATAAAAAAGGGAAAGTTGAGTAATTGTCATTCTACCCAGTCATGCTCCGACTTGACCGGGGCATCCGGAAGATTGGCGGCGACGGCAGAGGGATTACCCGATCAAGTCGGGTAATGACAGAGAGAGGGGAATGTCGGGGATAATGACAGGGAGAGAGAAGATGTCAGGTAATGACGATAAGAAAGGAAAAGTTGATAATGACGATAAAAGAAAAAAAGCCGCTAAAGGCAGTGAGAGAAACTAGTCGGACAACAGAAATTTAACACTAAGGAGAAAGAAGATGAAACTATCAATTTTACTGGCGGGGAGTATTTTAACCTCGGCGATTGTCGGCAACGTGTATGCCCAGACCTGCGGTGCTCAGCCTTCGTGCTCAGACTTGGGATATACGAGGACGTCAACAGACGGTTGTTTGGGAACTGCTTTAAAATGCCCGTTTGACAAAACCAAATATAATTGCGTTACAACGGGTGATGTTTTCTATCAATTCAAATTAAACTGGTCGGCGGCCGGCGGCATTTCAGGAAAGACCAACTGGACGGCTTATCAAAACGGCATTATTATCGGACAAGGCCAAGATATCGGTAATTACGGCTCTTTTATCACCATTAACGGCAGAAAAATCGGTTCGTTGACCGGTATAGCCAAACAGAGAACTTTCTTCTATGCCAATGTTTCTAAGGGCGATACGCTATATATAGATGCCAATGATGTCAGTGCCGTCTTCATTCCATATTACGGAAACTAAAGAAATCCCCTCATTGCGAGGGGATTTCTTTTACATCTGCTGCTGTTCATCAACTTTGAGCTGATTTTGTTTTTCGGTTGACTCGGTTATCATCTGCAAATCTTCCATAAACCAGCCAAGATCTTCATCATCTTGGGCAATCATTTCATAAAAGCGGCCCCGATAAGACAGAATCAAACTGCTTTCTCCGATTTTTAAATCGATAATGCGCAATTTTCCGCCTGTTTTATTAAGGCGGAACTCGACCAGAATATTCTGTTTGTCTTCCGGTTTGCTGCCGAGCTGAAAGAAGATGTTTGCGGTTACATCGGCATAATTTTTGCCGGGACGAACGCCGGTGATGGTATATTCTATTTGAGAAGTGTCGAATTCCAGCGGAAAACTTTTATACACGCTGAGAGCATAGCGTTTAAAAAGCTGCTGATAATCCGTCTTTTCCTTTTCGTTCAGGCGACGCCAATATTTGCCAAGAACAAACTTGGAAATATAATCCAAATCTACAAAATTCAGAAACATAGTATCCAATTCGGCATAGCGTTTTTTTAAATCCGTTTCCGCAAAAGCATTCAACAGACGCTGTCCTTTATCCTGCGTCCAGACTCTGGCTTCGGTTTCCGTAATTGCTTCCGCCCGTGCCGGCAGTGCCGAAAACAGACATAAACTAAATATGATAAGTCGCAAAAAAGAGTTACTTTTCATAAAAATTGCCTTATATTAATCTTAAATTTAAGAATATTATACTCTGACATTGGTTAATAAAATGAAACTTTCGCGTTTAATTCTGTGTTTTTTATGTCTCGGTCTGGGAAACGTATCAGACGCCTTTGCCGCCGCCGACGCCGGCCTGCGTTATATTCAAACCCGCGGCACCGTTCGCTGCGGAACCGATTTGCGCTCCAAGTTTTATGCCTATAAAGATGAAGACGGCTTCTGGCACGGTTTTGACGCCGATATCTGCAAAGCTATTTCGCTGGCCGTTTTCAACCGCAGCGACCGCTTTACCATGGTAAATGTGAGTCAGGAAGATATTACCCGAGCGCTTTCAACCAACAAAATCGATGTTATGCTGAGTTCGGCACCATTTTCGGCAGAAAGGGAAATCACCTACAAAAGTATGCCGGTTGATATTTTGTATTATGACCAGCAGATGTTTTTGGCCCGCAAAATCGAAGGGGCTACCTCAATGGAAGCTTATAAAGGCGCAAAAGTCTGCGTTGTCAGCGATACCGACGACTACCATAATCTGGTGAATTACAGCCGTGCCTATAAGCTTGATTTGGTTCCGCTTCCGTTTAAATTGCAGCAGCGTGCCACCGAGGCTTTTCTGCTGAACCGCTGTCCGCTGCTGACCGGAAATGCCATTTATCTGAAAAATATTCTGACGGCCCGGTTTGACGGCAGCAAAGACGTTGAGCTGCTGCCCGAATCAATCGCCCTTAAACCGGTTTATGCCATTGTGGCCAAAGACAACAACACCCTGCGCATCATCGTCAAATGGATATTCAATGCCCTGAAACTGGCGGAAGAACATAATATTAACTCCAAGAACGTTAACGTTTATATCGGCAGCAAAGACATTTCCGTTCAAAATCTGCTTGGCGACAATCCGCATTTATGGAACAAATTCGGACTTAATCCCAATTGGCTGCGAAAAGCAATTGAAGATTTGGGCAACTACGGCGAAATTTATGAACGCAATATCGGTAAAGACTCTCCGCTGATGATGGAACGCCGTGAAAATAATCTGCTCAGGAACAGGGGACTTATCAGCTCGCAGCCTTTTCTGTAAAGCGGCGGTTGATAAACTCGCGGGCCTTGATTAAGCCGTCTTCGGTAATGCGGTGCTGGCCCTCAGGAACCGTATAGGTTTCAACCGGACAGCCGTAGCGGCGCAGTTTTTCCGCTGTGTCATCCCGCACGCCGAAACGCACCAGATTGTCCGCGGTACCGTGTATGAGCAGCATCGGCGGGGTGCCGTGTTTTCTTTTTTCAAAAAAGCGCGAGGTTGTCAGCAAGCCGCTGAAACTGACGCAGCCGCCGATATTTTCCTCCCGACGCAAAGCCGTATAAATAGCCAGCATGGCTCCCTGCGAAAAGCCGCAGAGATATAAATCTTCCGGTGCAAGCCCGTATAAATCCAGGCAATTGTCAATATAGCGGTTCAGATAGCCGCTGCTTTCTTCAAAACCCGGCGTCATCCGTTCATAAAAGGCGAGACATTCATCAAGAGAAGGAACCGTTTTTCTTTCGTCGTCCGGGTCAAACCGGTGCATTGAAAACCACTGGCGTTTTCCCTCGTGAATTTCACAAAGCAACGGCGCTTCCGGCAAATGAACGGCGGTATTGTCGAAACTTTCAACAAAAGAATCAAGGCGGTGATTCAGGCATTCACAGTTATCAATATATCCGTGCAAAAAGATTATTAATTTCCGGGGGATGCCCCGAATGTGAGCAATCTCCTCTGTAATTAAACCTTTCATCGTTTATCCTTTGTTAAAGAGCTTTTAACCGTTTTGACCATAATCCGAAACTCTTAAAATACCCTTAACGGGAAACATCGGCAGAAGGATTTGTTTTCTTCCTGCATTAAATAAAATCCGCCGGATAACCGGCGGATTTTTAATCCCTATTTCAGCAGGCTTTCTGTGCCGTCAATGGTTCCGTTGACGGCGTTTTTACGGATTTTATAACGGATGTCCCGGCGATTTTTGACGGCGTCATTGTAATAATTATAATCATCTTCGGTCATATCCTTATGGGCGTTGTAAGCCTCGCGGTACTGCTCCGCCGCGGCCGAGCCGTCACCGCTTATTCCCATTGCCGCAACACGTGCCCGGCGGGCCGCCAGATTTTGTTCAAGAATATTGGTTTTCTTTTCGCGGTTGAGCTGTTGTTCATGCAGCAGACGCTGATGATCCTGCTTATAATTATCACGCAGGTTTTTATTATCTTCCACCATATTATAGATGTCCTGACCGCCGGAAAGCAGGTTTCCCGCGGTTTCGGCATTTAATCCTCCCATTGGTTTCTCCTTTCAAAAAGTTATTCTTTCAGTTTAATTTCGGCAACCGCCGACAGCAGCGTAAAGGCCAGAGGTTCATCGCTTTTGATGCTCCACATCGGTTTATTCATTTCCCGAATCCATCCCAGCGCCCGCATTTGGACATCTCCGGAATATGTCAGCGGCGGCGAATCAAAAATTTTATCCCGGTGTATGCGTTTCAACGGATAGTGAAAATAGCCGCTGCCGATATCAATGCAAAATGACTTGCTGTCGAGAATACGAAAACGAGCGCCGATAACCCGGAGCGCTTTTGGGGAATAAGGACGTTCGGCCTCGACCATATAGGGCAACGGTTCAATCAGGTGTTCATAAGGCAATCCGGCGATAATTTCATCGGCTTCGTCAAGAAGATGAATTTCGCCCTCTTCGACCTTAAATTTGCCGAGACTGAAGCCATTTGCCAAAACCACAACTTCTTCCCCTTCCAGATGCTCAAGTCCGCTCCAGTCGCGCTGCGGTGTTTCCGAGGTCAGACGCAGCGAGCAGTCGGAATAATAATCATCAACAAACTTTTCAATGAACCAGCCGTTTTTGCGTTCAACGCAAAAATAAATATTGTCACCGATAACAGCCGCAGATATAAATTTGCCGGCAGTATTCAGTTTGCACCAGGCGGTAACGGCTTCAGTCCGGTAAGTGGTGAGACAGGAAAGCGTTCCGTCTTCAAGCACCAGATAGACAACACTGCTGTCAGGATCAAACGAAATATCGCGGGGACGGCTGATAATGTCATTGGAAAGAATCGTCAAATCTTTTGCCTGGTAGGCCTGCTCAACATCGGTATAAAGGAATTCCCGAAGCTGGCGGCCGCTGCGGGAAACAAAGACGGTTGCCCCGTCAATCTGCTGCGGCGCGAGAATTTTTTCGGCATAAATGCCGACGTTGGTCTGACGTTTGAGCTGAATTTTTTCCGGCGTCAGCGGTTCGCCGGAAACCATCCATTCCGCCCCGGTGGTAAAAACGAGCAAATGCCGGGTGGACACCACCGCTTTAATCGCGTTCACCTGGTCCGAAAGAATGCCGAATTCTATCGCGTCGTCATCAACGGCTTTGCCTAAGTCAAAGTTAAACAAATCCGACGATTTTGACAGCCAAAGACGATTGGGCAGATCCCGCGAGCCGCCGATAACCATCCGGTTCTGATGAAAGGTTACCGATACGGGCCAGCCGCGGGCATCAGAAAAGGCGGCCTCGGCCCAATCGTTGGTTTTGCCGGTAGCACTGAGTTTTTTGATGACGGTTCCGGCAATATCCCGCGGACCTCTGACCTCGGTTATTTTAACCAGTCCGCTCTGATATTTCAAATAGCTGCCGACATGGGCGGACAGAAAAACGTCGGCATCCGTCGCCATGGTTATCTCTCCGGAAGTTCCGCTGGCCCAGAGCTGGGGCTTTTTCTGATAAAAATTATAATAAGGCATATAAATCATATCATCTTTGGTATAATATTCCCAATCGCTGATCAGCCAGACTTCATTGTTGTTGCGGGTAACCTGTTTGGGCGGAACATCGGGATGCACCAGAAGCAGCGTGTCGGCACTCTGGGTATAGTTCAGCTGAAACAGCTGATTTCCGCTCCAGGGTGTTTCCAACTCGGCAATACACCGGTCGTCTTTGAAAACTTTCATCTTATAATCACTCAGGCACAGCAGATAAATCTGCTCGGTATTAAACTCGAAGGGAAGCAGGCGGGTCGCCTGTTCGGCACGGCAGATATATTTTAATCCCCGGCGGCGCGATACGCCTCCGGTAGGGTGGATAATAACGTTCTCCAGCCGGCGTGCCCCGTTTTCATAAATCTTTAAATCGCCGCGGCCCAACAGATTAGGCGAGACCTGCCCGGCTGTAAAATTGGTTTTGACTGAACCGAGATTGTTCATAAGCGTGCCTCCATTAACGAAAAATCTTCAAACGTCCGCGGGCTGCCCTGCTGGGCATCGGTCAGGCGGGCTTTGGCAATTGCATCTTCCGCCAGTTTTCCGAGCAGTTCGGCACGACTGGTGCTTTCCGTCAGCGGCAGACAGAATTCAGCCGCCAGCCTGGCAATTAACGCTTCGCAGAAAAAGGCCGGAAAAGCACTTTCGTGCGGGCGGAAAATATAGCTGATGGTTACGTCGGGTGCATCGGTATGCAGACGGTTTTCCAAAATACGATATTCAATTCCCCGCCCCCGGCTTCCCGAACCGGCGGAAATCACCCGCAGAAAGTCATTCGGAAGCAGATAGGCATACTGATAATCGGCGACCGGAACATTGGCCAGCCGCGGCAAAGTTTTCTGCGCTTTGGCAAAGCTCCACGGATAAGCCGAGAGCAGCCCGTCGCGCAGCAGCGGATAAAGGCTGTAAGCAATCTCGGCTTCGGCAGTGCCGTCCTCAAAGGAGGTAATTCCCTCGGCGCCGATTTTGAGCAAAGCATTTGAACAAATGCCGATATTGGTATAAGTCATCATTGTCTCCATAAAAAAGGGAGAGGCTCAGACGAACCTCTCCCGCCTTGTGCTATTAATGTGTCTGCGGTTTAGGCTTTGGCCGCCGTCGTAAAGTCGGAAGCTGTTACGACGCCGTCGGCGATGGCTGTTACCGCCATAATCGCCGGACTGACCGAACTTTGCGCTCCGGCAACGGTCAGAATCATATCGCCAATTCTGGCAAAAGGCGCAATTTCGTTAAAATAACCGGACGCCGTAACGCTCTCAAGCGTGTCTGCCGTGGTGTAGTTCCAAAGGGTGAAACCGTTGGCATAAGCCATAACGCTGAAGTTTTTAGAATCAAAAGACATTTTTATTTCCTTTCCTGAGTAAATTAAGCCGTAACAGAAGATGCTTCTTTGCATTTGATGCGGATGACGCCGGTCGGATCAATCAGGCAGGCGCCCTGACTCATCATGTTGTTGACGAAATGGGCGGCATGGTCGCCGTGCCAGGTGATGTCGCTCTTGACATCCTGACCGCTGGCATGCCCGACAGCCGTTTTGTGGAAAATGAAACACTGGCGTTCAGTTCCGTTCAACGGGAGGCCGGTGTGCATAATCCAGTTAATGCCCAGCCATTTGCGACTTTCCGTTCCTTTCAGAAAGGGCAGATTGTCGCCGGCATAATCGGAATTGGAAAACTCGGCAATGTTCAGCAGAGCGTTCCATTGGTGCGGACCGACCAAACCGAAACGCTGTCCGTCATCGGGCACGTCATTGGCATTCAGCTTAGCAAAAGCATCGAGAACATCTTTTTTGTTCATGGTCTTGGTGTAGTCACCGACATCGTGGTCTGCCGGTGCTTTGGCCAGAGCTTCGATAATCAGTTCATCGGTTTTGCGTCCCAGCGCATAAGCTCCGGAGTTGGCGATAACCCGGCGTTCGTCAATGCTGACTTTCAATTCATCCAGCGCATCGACCCAATCGCCGGCATAGAAATCCTGCAGTTCGCATTCTACCGGAGAATGGTCCAGAGACATCACCGGAACCAATCCGTGGCGGGCTTTCTGCGAGGCCGAACCTTTACCGACTTTCTGAAAGACGGTGGAGGAGCCTTTGACGTTGTTTTTGCTGCGGACGGTGTTTCTCAGTTTAGAGCCGTTTTGCTGATAGGCCAGATGAACGTCGGCTTCAAACTGTTTGATAAAAGATTCGCTAACTTGTGTTGACATATTTTTCTCTCCATAAAAGATTAATCAGAATTAAATACAAAAAACCCCGGAAGGCTTATTTTCCAGGGTAGAGTTTTTCGAAACCTTTGGTTATCTTGTTGATATAGGCCGTATCCTTATCACGCCAATAACGCGGGTCTTCCATCATCTTGCGCAGACTCTGTTCGCTCAATTCACCCTCAAAGCCGGGTTCTTTGCCAAGCATCGGTTCATTGGACGACATCATCTTATACAAGGCGATGACACCTTCGGCCGTGGAAGCCAAAGCATCATAGACTTCAGGACGCAGGTTCTGCTTTGCCCAGCCCGATATCTGACGGGAGACTTCGTCAAAACGTTCCTGTCCGCCAAAATAGGAGCTGAGCTTTGCCAGCTGCTTCTGCGCCTCAAAGCTAACGGTCAACTGGTCTAAAACCGGAATAACGCGCTCGTTGGCCAGATCATAAACAAACTGTGCCTGATCATTGGTGAAGCCGTGTTCGTAAAACTGTTTGAACAATTCCTCGTCATGGTCAAGCAGCTCGTTGGGAATATTAATCCGGTATTGGTCATAACCGGACGGCATATTGCGCTTATTGGTTTCAATAAGGTTTTCATCGCGGCTGGCCATATAATTATAGTCCTCAATCAGTTCTTCGATTTTTATGCGGCCGTTCGCTTCGTCCCAGAATTTGGCCGGAAGATTGGCCGGCCTGCCTTCCCGAGGCTGTGCGGGAATCGGCTGCGCGGTTTCCTGTTCAAGCAGATTTCCCGATTGGTTGTCTTTCATCTTTTTTTCCTTTCATAAAAAATTAATCAGCTGACGCCAGTGCCAGTATAAGGCTGACCAGATGACGCTGCCCTTCCAGATGACGCAGTTCATCGGCGGAAGCGTCCGGCCCGAGCCAGCGCCTGAGCGTCAGACGTTTAAGATGGGAAAGGACAATCATCCCTTCCCGGCCGGCAAAGCATTTGACGAAAGCCTCGCGGATTTCGCCGTCAGTCATCTGCCGGGTATCACATTCCCGCAGCATTTCCGCCTCCCGTTTCTTCAGGCGGAAGCGGCTGCGGTTCTGCTTCGGCTTCCCGGATTAAGTCGGCCGGAACGCACAAAGTGCGCCCGAGCCAGCGGGAAGTTTCGGCAACATTTACCGCGGCAAGGGCATCGGCTCCGAAAGAAGCCAGCAGGTTCACCCATTCGGTAACATTGCCGATGTCTTTGCGGGTTTGCGCCAAAGCCAGCGGCGACTTATACTGCAAATCCACAATTTTGCCGTCGAGGTCAAAATTAAGGATATCGCCCCGGCGGCGGAGGATGCCAAAAGCCCGTTTAAGCAGCGGCGTCAACAGTTCGGACTGAAGGCGCCCGAAAGTTGCCCCGAGAATTCTTGCTATTTCGGCCGAGCGTTCCAAAACCTCGGTTGCCGTCATATTCGGCGTTTCAATCTGAGCCAGACGGTCAGCCAACAGCGCGTGGTTAATCCGCCGGCGCAAATCTTCAAGAATAAGCTGCGACAAATCAAAGTCTCCGGGCGCAGCCAGCGGCGTCAGTCCTTTGGAACCGACAGCCTTGGGAATAATCGCGCCGGGTATCAGCTTGATGTTGTCGGGATTAAGAATGCCGTCGTCATCGGCCTGCCAAATTCCGGTTACCGAAATCGACGCATTCTTCAAAATCAGTTCCACCACTTTGTTGGCGGTTTTGATATCCGGCAGCGCTTTCATCACCGGCGAACGCCCGTAAACCTCTCCCGGCGCTTTCAGCCAGCGAAAATTAATAAAAGGCGATGATTCAAACACGCCTTCACGCAGAACAAAACTCTGACCGCTGCCGATGTTTTCATCCCAGGCAAAAGCAATATAATCGTAGCCGCAGGCGCCGGCATTGCAGTGACGCGGCATTACGGCCTCGATTACTTTCAAACGACAGTCGCTGTCTTCCCGGCAGCGTTCGGCCAGTGACGGCGGAATTTCGGCCTCGGGGAAACGGGTACGGATACCGTCCCAATTCAGAGACGAGCAGCGAAAGGTCGTGTCGATTTTGCCGTCGGCACTTTCTTCAACGGCTATTTCCCGCAGCGGTACAGCGTAAAAATGAAAAGCCGTCGCCTCTCCCAGCGGTGCTTCTTCAAACATCAGGCAGGCGGTGCCGGCAGTTACCAAATCAAGGTAACACTGGTGAATTTCGACGGCAAAATTCGAATGCTCGAAATTTTGCAGCATTACTTCCGAGGTTTTTTCCAAAGTCGGCGCAACCTGTTCCTGCTCCTGCGGCGAAAGCTCATTGCCCGGCCGAAGTCCGAACCATTTGGCCCAGGGCGGCGTCAGTTCCGCCAGCAGCGAGGAAGCCAGCTGATCAACCGCATCCGGCGCCGTTCCGTCATAGAGGCAGAGGTTTTTGCGCTCTCCTTCGTTGCTGCCGTATAAGGCAGAACTGACGTTCTCCCGCAGCGGAAAGGCATATTCGTAGCATTCCCGCCAATGCGGTTCCCAATACTGCTTGCGTTCGGCAGCCTTTTGATATCGGCTGACCAGCTTTTCCAATTCATGTTCCATATTTATTCTCCCAGAAGGTTTTTGCGTTTGAGGTCATTTTCCTTTTCGCCCAGAATTCCGGTATATGACGTTTTAATCGTGCCTTCCTGGCCGCGGCGCTGGCGTTCGAGATTTTCCTGTTTTTCCTTTTCGGCGCGTTTTTTCGCTTCGGCTTCGGTATCGACAACGGGAACGACCCGCTGTTGAATTTTCGGGGCTCTGAATACTCCTCCCATGATTTTTCCTTTCAATATCAGCTATGATTGACATCAGACGACCGGCGGCGGCGTTTTTTCGGCGTTTCTCTGACAACCGAAATACCCAGCACACCGAGCGCCACACTCCACAGAGACGTGGTTTCGACTAAGGCCATAATAATTTCGGGGGCGCGGGGATTATCCTCCCAAACCACCCGGCAGAGGGTCAGCATATGCAGTACCCAGGTCAGGGAAACGGCATAGCCGAACAGCGGGCGCCACCAGCGTTCAAACCGGCTTTTTCCGGCATCGTTTTCCCCCGGTGCGGCGACCCAAAATCCGCCTATGCGGCGCAGGACCGACAGTCCTTTTGTTTTGACGGCAGACATGTTTTCTCCTTATTTTTCAATATCGTTGTAGAAAAAATGACGACCGATTTCGGCACAGGGAATTTTTCCCTTAGCCCAGGCCGGCCAAACATGGCGGGTATGGTAGTGGGTGGCCCCGTTGGTTTTATCTTCCAACAACCCGGCAACCGCGCGGCCGGCAATCCTTTTGCAAATGCAAAAGACAATATCCGTATCGGCGACCCGGCAAATCAGCCGGTAATTGGGATCATTTCGGTTCCAGCAGGAAAACTGCTTCGGAGCGCGGCAAACCTCGGCAATCGAATTTCCCCACCAGAAGCGTCCCCGCCGGTTGGCAAAGGCAACCCGGTTTAAAACGACCGAGGCGACAGCTTCCATGCCGGAAATGCTCTCGCCTCTTGCCTCCCCGTATATGGTCCGGGCCAGTATGTCGGTTTCCTTTTCGCTCATTTTCCCCTCCCTACATCGTCCAGCTTTTTCTCTATCCGCAGCAGATGGTTGGTCAGGCGGTTTTCAACGTCTTTGAGATAGTTGGTTGACACATAGTTGCGGGCAACATGGAGCTTAAAATCGGCCAGCGCCTCTTTGCACAAATCAACCCGGCCGTCGGTGTGGTTTTGGCTCTCCAGCAGATATTCTTCCATGTCGCGCCGCTGTTTGGCAATCATGCGGAACAGGGCCGCGAAAACCGGAAGTTCAATCATTGCCAGCCAGTTGAATAATTCATTAAACATGTTTCTTCCTCACAGATTAAAATTGGTCTGAGCCTTAAACTGGCCGGAAGCTCCCGGCCAGTTAAAGCGTTTGAAATCTCCGGTTTCTGCCGGATATGTTCCGAAGCGCACCGGCTCGGAAGCCAGACAACCGGCCACGGCATCGAGCGCGTCGTCATGAACGCCGCCTTCGACCGTCCATTCCCGCATTTCTTCAATAAACGGCGTGGACCAGATTTTCCGGTGAACGTTCAGAGCTTTCTCGGCCAGCAGAACTTCAAAAGCTTCCAGAATCCGCACGGCCTTGTCAGACGATGAATAGACTTCCAATACCGCCGCTTTAATCCGGCGGCGAGCCAGCGTCTGTTTCAAAATGCCGGGCAAAAACTTGCCGATACCGTTGGCTTCCACCCGAATTGAGGGCAAGTGGTTGCGTTCAATAAAATCCGCTACCTTTTCGCATTGCAGAGAGGCAATGTTGTCATCTGCCGCAGTTTCTTCAATACGGATATATTCCAAATCATGGAGCCAGAAATGCCCGGTTTCGTCCGTAAAGACGCAAGCAATGACGCTGTTATCTCCCGAGGCGGCGGCAAAGGACGGATCCCACCAGCAGGAAGCCGACAGCAGGCGCTTGTCACCGAGGCGCAATATTTCCCGTCCGTTGGCAAAAGAAAAAGCCAATTCCTCTCTGTAAGCGACCAACCGCTCGGGATTAAGCACGCTGTCTCTAAAATTGACCGGCTGCAACATCATCTGGGAGAGAAATTTATTTTCTCCCGAACGCAGCCGCAGCGAGGCAATTTTTTCCAACGAAAAACGTTCCGGCCAGGCGCTGCGGTTTCGGCGGGTCAAAATCGGAACCTCCAGTTTTTTGAAATTCAGCAAAAAAGGCTCAATTTCGGGCTTTGACTTATCCGCCGCCACCTGATAAATGGTATAAAAGGTGTGCGGCGTGCCGATATAAAGCTGCATTCCCTGAGGCGTGAGGATATAATCCAGTTCTTCCAGTTTTTCGCGCAGATCCATTCGTTTCAGCGCGGTATCGCAGTTACGCGGCACTTCCACATCGTCGCAGATAATCAGATCCGCACGCAAACCGGTAATGTTGGCCCCTACTCCCTTGGCCAGCATGGACGGATCCCGCAGTTCCACATCGCGGCGGACGGTGAACTGATCGGCCGCCCATTGGTCAAGGCGTTCCGGTTTAAGGTGCCCGGTCAACGGATGCTGCTCAATAATCCGTTTGACATTGCGCACCATTTTTTTAGCCAGCGCATGGTCGGCCGCCATTACCAAAATCCGGGTGGCGCTTTCGCGGTATAAAACCCAGGCGCAAAACAGGCCGACCACGGTTGATTTTCCCGAATTGCGAAAAGCCATCAACAACCCCTGACGCTCGTCCGCACTTTGCCACAACGTGCTCAGCCATTCGGCTATCTTGCGCTGATGACGGGGCACCGACAAATTTTGCAGTTTGAACCAAACATAAATGAATTCGTAAAAATTAATCTTCATCATCGTTAAAACCGTCCAGTTCCGCCCGTGCCTCGCTCAGCAGCCGCAGGATATCATCCGGCGGCGCACCGGTTGCGGCAGGGTTCTTTTCATCCTCCGTCCATTTGGCCAGCTTCAATAATGTTTCCGCATGAATCACCGCTGATTTGCAGGCGCCGTGATGAGCGCTGAAACCTTTGGCGTCTTCGGGAACCGGACGTTCGGAAAAAGCTTCGTAACTCTCCAGAACCTGAGACACCTTTTCGGGCAGGGTCTTTTTCAAACATTTCTTCAAGGCTTTGAGCGTTTTTACTTTTTTGAAATGCATGCTTAAAAACTCCATAAAAAAAGGCCGGCTCCGAAGAGCGGCCTTTTGATTAAAAAAAAATTCGCAAAACCGATCAGAGTTTTACGAATGGTAATTTATTCCGGACACACTAATAGCAAGTGGCGTTTCTGTATGTAACAAACTTTTGCGGATTTGTCAAGAACTTTTTCCTACAATTTAGATATTTTTTGATAAAGCTGCCACGGCGTGTGGATAAAACAATCATGCAAGCCGATGACACGCTTAACAAATTCAACACAGGTAAAAAACGAGAGCGGCGCGCATTTCGGCGGTGCTGCGGCAATTTCTACCCGGCAGAGTCTGACATTGCGCCGGGTGCGGATATAACCGGGAAAATCAAAATCGGGCGGATAATCATAAATCGCAGCCAAAAACTGATTGGACAACGGATTAAGTTCCAACCATCTTCCGGTTTTATAAAGCCGTAAAATAACATAACAATGGCGGAAGCCCGGCTTCAAAAGCTTCAACCACCAAAGCGAAGTATTGTCGGCAAAAACGACATAACATTCGGAATAGACGCCGGCAGCAAAAATATCCAAACGCATTTCAGAGAATTCCCTTTTCCGTAAGGCAGATTTCCAAGGCATGCAGCCCCTCATCCCACAGGCGGATTTCGCTCCGTTTGGCCCGACAGTCATAATAAGGCGGACATTCCAGCTGCCCCCATTTCATCATCACGCGCAAATGGCGCCTGGTTATCTGACGGTTCAGACGCATTTTTTTGACAATACGGTAAATGTCCGCGACCTCACATTTCCGCGGCTTTCCGGCATAATCGCCGCGCGAGCGGAGGCCGCCTTCCTCCCGCACCATCAGGCAGCCGCAGAACCAAAACCAGACCTGCTCGGCATTTTCAAAAGGCTCATAGTCGTTGCGCATAAATACTTTCTCCCAGTTGTATTACTCTATTTTAACTAATTTTTAACCTAATGTATTTATACATAAGGTTGTAGGAAATTCAACATTTAAAAAGAATTGATTCCTAAATTTTATAGGTGTATAGTTAAGTTACTGGCTTCAAAATCACAGAAAACGAGGAGGAACAATGAAATATGAACAAGTTTGGGATGCTGTTGATAAGTTAGCCCGCGCCCATGGTTTATCTCCGTCCGGGCTGGCTAAAAAAGCCGGCCTTGACGCAACAACCTTTAACAAAAGCAAACGAATTCGCCCCGACGGCAAAAAAAGATGGCCTTCGCTGGACAGCATCAACAAAATTCTGGATGCCTGCAACGTTACTTTTGAACAGTTTTACAGCCTGATTGACGAAGGCCTGACGCCGGAGATGATGAATGCGGTTCCTTATATCAATTATTCGCGTCTCGGCAGCGAAAAAGAAATCAGGGACAACCGTCTGGTTACCGACGGCTGGAAACGAATGCATTTTCCCGACGCGTCATCGAATCTGTATGCCATAGACATAGACGTTTCCGATTTTGAACCTTTTTTCAAAAATGGTTCGGCCATAATCGTCGCCAAAAATTCGGAAATCAGAAAAAATGACAGAATAGTTGTCATTTTAAAAAATGGTGATATTCTGATTAAGGAATTTGTTCATCGCACACCGTCAACGCTGGTTTTGTGCGATTTGGCAGATTCCCGCAAAGAAATGAATGTCAATCTTGTTGACATTGAACTGATTAATCGCATTTTATGGGCGGGGCAGTGACATGACTATCAGCAAAACTTATTTACAGAAAGACAGCAACTCTCTTAACGCAGCGGAACAGCGCTTTGATGTGATGCCGTGCGGCGCCGGTCTGAGTGCTCCGAAAACTTCTTTGAATAAGCTTTGCTACAACCAAATGCGTGACATTGCCAAAAAACGCACCAACCACCTGCCGAGCGGCCAAATGGAACAGACACTGCGCGCTTACCGCGATTATGCCGTAATGCAGTCGGGCAGAGAATAATCATGCGTCTGATAAAGAAAGCCAATCTGCGCATCAAAGGCACCGGCAATGAGTTTGTCTGTCCGAAAGATGTGCATAACGAGCTGCTGAAATACGGCAATGTCCGCATTGACGGAAATAACAACAAGATTAATATCGGCGGCCCCAATTACCTGAAATTTACCGATATCAAAATCTTCGGCAACAATAATACGCTTATTCTGCCGCCGGGATGTTACGGAAAATTAAATCTGGAAATCCGCACTTCCGATGCCGTGGTTACCGTCGGGCATAAAACCGGCTTTATGGGAACCGATATTATTCTGGAAGAAAAAGGCAGCCGGGTAATTATCGGCGACGATTGTATGTTTGCCAAAGAAACCCGTCTGTATTGCTCGGATTTTCATGCCGTTATCGATCTAAAAACCGGACGTCCGTGCAATCAGGGCAAGGAAATTGTCATCGGCAATCACGTCTGGCTCGGCGAAGGCGTCAAAATTTTGAAAAACTGCCATGTTACGGATAATGTCATTATCGGCATTGGTTCAGTCGTAACCAAAGATTTAACCACCGGTTATGCCATGTATGCCGGCAATCCTGCCGTCTGCAAAAAGACGGACATCAACTGGGTTCCCGAAGCTTATGACCTGGCAATGGCCCAACTGGAGAGTCAGCAGGAATGAAATTGTTCAAAAAATACATCAAAATCAAAGGCGAAAACAATCAAATTATTTCTCCCCGCATTAAAGGCAACCATTTTTACGACCGCAGTCCGGTGAAAATTATCGGCAGCAACAATCGAATCGAAATTGCTCCGGAAAACCAATTTTACAAGCTGGAACTCATTATTAACGGCAGCAATAACCATATCAGTATCGGCGAAGGCTGCTGGGGGTCGTTAAAAATCATCATTGATACCGATGATACGGTGGTTAAAATCGGAAAGAACTGTGCATTTCGCGGTTTGGAAAGCGGCTTATGGGAAAGAGGAAGCCGACTGACAATCGGTGACGAGGTTATGGCGGCCAAAGACAGCAGGATGTATGTTTCCGACTTTCATGCTATTGTTGATTTGGAAAGCGGCAATGCAATTAATCCCGGAAACCACATCACCGTCGGCAATCATGTGTGGATCGGCGAGCGGGCAATGATTCTCAAAAACAACACCGTTGCCGACGATATCATTATTGCCGCAGGAGCCATTGTTACCAAAGACTTAAGCGAAAGCCATTCGATTTATGCCGGAAACCCCGCACACAAAGTTAAAAGCGGCGTTACCTGGCATGAAGAAAAATACGATGTTTATCAGTCCAAGCGGGCCTTACAGGGCTGCTAAGGCTTTTTCTATCCGGTGCAAACAGTCACGAGGCGGCAGAGCAAAGCTGACCGTATTGTTTTTAGACAGGCAGCAGGTGCGGCTGACCGAATCGTACAGACAATAAGGCGTTGTGAAACTCAGGCCGTAAACATCCGAATCATCAATATGAATGTCAATACTGTGACGGCGGCAGAATTTGGCTTTGGCACTGTTCCACAGGCCGTCATCCATTTTGAAATTGCCGTCAGAGAAAAACTTTACTTCTCCGCGGGCGGCATAGTAATCAAGGATCGCAAACAGTTCGGTATATCTGATGCCCCAGGCATTCAAAAAGCTGGAAATTTTTGCGGCCGGGCCGCCGGTTATTATATAAATCCGGTGTCCCCGCGCTTCGGCATATTCGGTAAAATCTTTGAAATATGAGGGGTTGGTGTTGATAACGCCATGAAAGTCAAGCCCTATTTTAAGAAATTTCTCCGCCATTAATTACCGTCTCCTCCAAACAATGCATTAAATTTGTCTTTCAAAGAACTCGGGCTTAAGGCCGACAGCGGATTAATATTAATTTCCGCATCTTCTGCCGAACCGGTGGCGCTGTAGTTGGCAGCAAAAACGGTTCCGTCCTTGCCGACAAGAAGATTTCCGACCAGGGGAATTTTGCCGAGCATGGTATTCAAGCTGTATGCCGGCGCAATGACTCCGTGAAAATTGACTTCGTCAAAACGGCGGTCATAGGTTCCCTGCGCGGTTATGCCGACAACATCGCCGAAAGCTTTGGCCTCTTTCAGGCTCAGCTGCCGGTTTCTGTATTCGAACGGAGCATCAAAGTGAGAGAAAGTCAGCCCCTCGCCCATCAGCAAATCAACCATACCGCTGAAAGATGCCACCGTCAGCAGTTTGGCAATCACCGGCGTGTTGTAAATGCTGAAATCGCGGATTTTGGCATGACCGATAAATTCTTTCTGGGCATTGCGGCGCGCTTCAACCTGGATATTTCCGCCTTTCATATTATTATAAACCCGCAGCACTTTCAGCGTCGCTCCGGCATCGTTACTGTCAACGGAAAGCAGAAATTCCTTATTGGGGCGCGGAACATAATCGAATTTTAAAACAGACTTTTTATTGTTGTTATAGTTGCCGACCATATGAATTTCATTCACGCCGATGCCGTTCAGCAGTTTGGCCGAGCCGGCAAAGTTAGTGACCGGTACATGAGGATTGGTCCACAGGTTGTTAACGGCAATAAAGATATCCGTATCGGTGACGTCTTCGAGTTCGTCATCCTCATCTTCCGGCGTTTTAATCAGGGTTGCCCGATCAACTTTAATTTTATTTTCGTCACGGTCAAAGAACGGCGTCAGGTCATAGCTGGTTCCGGAGATGTTAATCTTAACCTTTTTCTTCGGTGCGTGAGCAATGTCTATCCGCGCTTTGGCGGCCGTCCGCGGACCGGAAATATTGGTGATGTCAACGGTTTTAATATTGCCGTCGGCTGTCAAATCAATTTTACCCTCAATTTTAAAATCATCCTTAAACAGGCTGAATTTGGGCAGAGAAACCAGCTTGTTGTCATAAATATTCAGGGTCGCGAGCAGATTTCCCCGTTCATTTACCGGCTTTTTAAAACCGAGGAAAGCAAAGTCAACCGCCATTTTATCAATCTGCGCATTCAGATTGACAACGGTTTTGCGGTCATTGTAAACGGTTATTTCGGCATCAACCAATGCATAGCCGTCAACATAGGGCGGATTAAGCAGGGAAGAATCAAAATCCAACTCCTTTTTAAGGGCATTGTTAAACTTGGCTGACAGCTTATAGCGGCTGCGATAGTTTTTGTCGGCAAAGCGTTCGTTCCAAGACAATTTCAGCGGAATGTTTTCCAGTTTGGCATCGCCGCTCAAAGCCAGCCCCTGATTATCTACTTCCAATTTCAATTCGTCGGCGGTAACGGTTTTATTTTTAAATGCATCGGGAACCCGAACCTCCGTCAAATCGGATTTTACCTTTACCTCTACTTCTTCCGGCGTCAGGTCGTTTTTGATTTCAAATTTCAGCCCCAGTTCGGTTTCCGCCTGCCCCTGAAGGGCGTCCGGTTTCAGTCCCATTTCGGAGGTATATCCCAGCGGAGGATTGTCAATCAGCCGCAGGGCATCGGTTACCGAAGAGCTCAGTTTCAAATCAATATCGGCATAATTGTTGTACTTGTCCAAATCATATAAATTGACATAGCCTCCGGTCAGAATAACCCCTTCGGAAACGCCTTTGTCCACATCGATTTTAATATTGGTTTTGCTGAAGTGCGCCCGGCCGTAAAGATTGGTTATATCAGGCATTTCTTTCAGGTAATTCAGATTGGTGTCGCTGATATCGCCGCTGCCGGAAAGATCCGCCAGGCCAAAGTTTCTGCTCTTGTCGTCATAAGCAAACCTGAAGTCAAAACGGACATTCTTTATCTGCCCGCCGCGAATGCTGTCTTTGCACCAGCTCCAGGCATCATCGGAAAGATAGCGCGGCCAATAGTTATAAAGATCGTCGAAATTCATTTCCTTTACCGCGGCCGACAAATCGACTTTAAGGTCTTTCAGAGAATTTTCCAGCAGAAAAGATTTGACGCCGGAAACTTTCAAATCGATTTTGGCTTTCTGGCTGCCGAGGTCGAAGTCGGCATTGCTGATTTTGAGTTCGTTTAAGCCGCCGCTGATCGCTCCTTCCAGCAAAAACGCGGCAATATTGTAATTATAGGCGGCATCCTCATTAAACATAATATTGCCGCGGCCGCCTTCAAACTGAAAATCAATTTTTTCAAAAGCGGTATCAATGCTTTTCATTATGTCGTCTTTATATTTAATTACCTCATTGAAATCAATAACCGTTGCCACCCGGCCGCTGACGGGAAGATTTATCTTATAAAAACCGTCGGCGGTATTTTTATCCAGAAACGTTTCTGCCAGCGCATTGGGAACCAAATCAGAAAAATAAAACTCAAAAGCCAGCTTATTGTTAAGCATGCGGTATTCGGCTTCGACCCCGACGGAAGCCACCTGATTGTTCAGTTTCATCAGGGCGCTGACATCCATTGAGATATTGGTCAAATTCCGCTCCAGCAGATAATTCAAATCAGAAAAAATCCACTTTCGTCCCAGATCCACTTCGTGCAGTTCGACCTCGGCGTTTTTAACGGAAATCTTGTTAATGTAACTCTCGGGATAAAAATTGTCGTCAGAATTAAAGCGCTCAATAAAATCTTCAAAAGAATCGAAATAATAAGCTATTTTTTTCTTATTTACATCATTGATATTTTCTTTATCTACTCCGTAAGTGTTAAAAATATAAACCGTCGGTTTCAACGCTTCCATTGAGCTGGGAGCAATTACGCCGCGCAGCAGCGCCTTAATGCTGAAAGAAACGGACGTTTTGGGCGCATTTATGATAAAGCTGCCGTCGTTTTTGCGGTAAACGACATTGTTGGCAATAATTTTAATCGGCTGTATCGAGCGAACCAGCTCAATATTAACCGAATCGACCGTAACCTGATATTCGGCATCGTCATGATTGAGGGCCCGCACCATATATGGTTTTAAAAACGGCAGTTCAATCGGACCGCGGTAAAGCTGCCAGATAAAAAGGAGCAACAGCCCGAGAAAGACCACACCGATATAATCGATGATCTTTTGGGTAAGATATAGCCTGTTGGAAACTTTTTTCATTCGCTTTTCAACCAGCCGTTTTCATTTGCCTTCATCCAGTCCAAAATATCCAAATCATTGCGGAAATTAAAGAGGTTGCTGTGCTTTCCGTTTTCATAGATGATTATTTTTTTGGGTTCCGGAGCATAGTTATACAAATTCTGCGCCAACTCGACGGGAACCGTCGTGTCAATGCTGCCGCCCATTATCAAAATCGGCGATTTGATATTTTCAATCATGGCCAGATTGTCATATTTATCACGCATAATAACTTCCAACGGCAGAGGAACCGGCACCACCAGCCGCACGACATTCATCAGATTGTCAAAGGGAACTTCCAGAATCAGACCGGCAAAAGCTTCCTTTTTCTGCAGCTGATAGACGCTGTTGGTGGCCATGTGAGACCCGAGCGACATGCCGTAAACATAAATGTCTTTGTTTTTATAACCCTGAGAATGCAAATATTCCACGGCGGCAATTGCGTCGGCTTCCAGATTTTCCTGGGTAATTTCACCGGCAACATCGCCATAGCCGCGGTATTCGGGCAGAAAAGTTCCGTATCCGGCATTGGCGAAAGTTTTCAGCTTATAATAAAATTCTTCAATATTATAAGAGTTTCCGTGCATAAAAACGACAATTTTCTTCTGCCCGTTATGCGGTTCGGTGTACCAGGCCAGCAGAGGAGTTCCGTCTTTTGAATTATAAGTTACTTCACGCGCCTTATATCCATATTTATGAGCATGGTTGATATCGGAACGAACCGTGGTCGGATTATAAAAAAACGGTTTCGGATAAACAAAAACCAATACGCAGAAAATACCGTAAATACCGGCTAAAACACAGGCAACCCAAGTTGCTATTTTTTGAGACAAATTCATTTTGCACCTACTTTAGAGGCCAGAGCGGCCGACAAAAACAAATCAATATCGCCGTCCAATACGGCTTTGGTATCGGAAGTTTCAGCTTCCGTACGCAAATCTTTCACCATTTTATAGGGTTGCAGCACATAAGAGCGAATCTGGTTGCCCCAGCCGTTGTCCCCCTGAGAATCGCGAATTCCCTGAGCCTCGGCTTCACGTTTCTGCAATTCAATGTCATAGAGACGGGCTTTCAGCATTTTCCAGGCGGCATCACGGTTTTGAAACTGCGACCGCTGCGTCTGGCAAGAAACGACAATGCCGGTCGGAATATGGGTAATCCGCACCGCGGAATCCGTTTTGTTAATGTGCTGTCCGCCGGCGCCGGAAGCGCGATAAGTATCAATGCGGCAGTCTGATTCATTAATTTCAATATTGATTTCATCGTCAATAACCGGATAGACCCAAACCGAGGCAAAGCTGGTGTGACGGCGGGCATTGCTGTCAAACGGAGAAATACGCACCAGGCGGTGAACGCCGCTTTCCGACTTCAGCCAACCATAAGCATTATGACCGCAGATTTTAATCGTGGCCGACTTCAGTCCGGCAACGTCGCCTTCGGTTTCTTCCACATATTCGACTTTATATTTATGGTCTTCGGCCCAGCGGCTGTACATACGCAGCAGCATTTCCGCCCAGTCCTGAGCCTCAGTGCCGCCGCTGCCGGAATGCACCTCAAGGAAAGCATCATTGCCGTCGACTTCACCGGAAAGCAAAGCTTCCAATTCGCCCCTTTTAGTCTGTTCTCTGAGCTGTGCCAACTGTTCCAGACAGTCGGCCACAACGGTTTCATCGCCTTCGGCCTCGGCCAGTTCGGCCAGATCACACAAATCGTTCAGAGCCGTCTGCATTTCCTGAAAGTTGTTCAGGGAGGTTTCGAGATTTGTTTTCTCGCTCATCAGCTTTTGCGCTTTTTCGGCATCGTTCCACAAACCGGGATCGGCACTGAGAGCCGTCAGTTCATCCAAACGGACAAGGGCATTGTCATAGTCAAAGAGACCTCCTCAGCAGCTCAAGGGACTGCTTGATTTCGTCAATTATTTCAACCAATTCGGCACGCATGTTTTCTCCTTAATATTCGGTTCCGAGCTGAAAATCATTATCTTCGTCAACGCCGAAGACTTTGGCGGTATCTTCAAGGGAATGAGCCGGCTTGGCCTCCTCTCCGATAATCCGCTGTTTGTTTTTATTAAAGTCAAAATCCGGCTTGAGAGCCTCAAAAATAACGGAAGTGTCATTCGGCGTGGCCGGTTTGCCGGTCTTGTTGTTAATGCGGACAAGCTTGATTCCCTTCGGGATGCGGAAAGGAATATCCGGCTGGTTTTTCAGCGCCTGCTCCATGAAATTATAGAAAATCGGCAGAGCTACCGCCGCACCGGTTTCCCGGCGGCCCAGCGTACGCGGCTCATCAAAGCCGACATAGGTTCCGACGACCAGGTCAGGCGAAAAGCCCATAAACCATCCGTCCTTGTTATCGTTGGTGGTTCCTGTTTTGCCGGCCAGATGACGTTTCAGAGCCCGCAGGCGGGCGCCGGTGCCGCGAACGGCCACCCCCTCCAAAATAGAAGTCATCTGGTAAGCCGACATCGGATCAACTATCTGCTCACGGCCGTCAGCCAGCTGCGGAATATCCTGATTGTCCCATTTGGCGGCATTGCAGTCAGGGCAATCGCGGCGGTCACGTTTGTAAATCGTTTTGCCGTTGCGATCCTGTATGCGCTCAATAAAGTAAGGTTCAACCTTTTTACCGCCGTTGACAATAACCGAATAGGCGCTGGCCATGTCAATCAAACGGGTGTCGCCGGCACCGAGCGACATTGAAAGCAGTTCCGGCAGATTTTTATTAACTCCGATGCGGCGGGACATTTCGGAAATTTTATCCATGCCGACGTCCTGCGCCAGACGAACGGTCATCAGGTTGCGGGATTTTTCAATTCCCTCGCGCAGCGTCATCAACCCGTAAAACTTTTTGGAATAGTTTTCCGGTTTCCAGCGTTTCTGTCCGGCTCCCTGGTCAAGCACAAACGGTGCGTCCAGAATCAGATCCGTCGGAGAATAACCGTTTTCCAGCGCGGTCAGATAAACAAACGGCTTAAAGGAAGAGCCGGTTTGGCGATAAGCCTGGGTGGCCCGATTAAACTGAGATTTGCGGAAAGAATAGCCGCCGACGACAGCCAGCACTTTTCCGGTGTGCGGATCCATCACAATCAAAGCGCCTTCGACATTGGGAAGCTGCCGCAGTTCATAAGCTTCGGCAGTCAGATTTTTTGATTTAATCGTTTTTTCGGAAGCCGGTTCGGCGAAAATGATATCGCCTTCTTTCAATACTTCGGCAACAGATTTGGGCATTCCGCCGACATCCTGTTTAGCCAGCGATTTTCGTGCCCAGGAAAGCAAAGCCAACGGAATATTTCCCTGACTGCCGTCCTCGGTCTCAATAACGGCATGATCGGGAGAAACCTGCAACACAACGGCTTTAACCCAGCCATCGTCCGCTCCGGCCGGGACTTCGGCCTTTTTCAGGGCTTCCCGATAATCCGCAGTTAAGGGAATATTTCCGAGGGGACCGCGCCAACCGTGGCGGCGGTCATAATTTTGAATTTCCCGATGAAATACATTGCTGGCAATTTCCTGCAGTTTCGGGTCAAGCGTGGTTCTGACAATCAGTCCGCCTTCGTTGACCGAATCCTTGCCGAATTTCTGACTGATTTCACGGCGCACTTCTTCGCTGAAATATTGGGCATCTTTTACAAAAGCGCTGCTGCGGTCAATCGTTACCAGCGGCTTTTGCTTGGCCGCTTCACCGCTGTCGGGATCGACGTATCCGTCTTCAATCATCCGGTCGATTACCCAATTGCGGCGGCCGACGGCCGCTTCATATTTGGTCTTGGGATTATAGTTGTTCGGTCCTTTGGGCAAGGCCGCCAGATAGGCAGCCTCTTCAATCGTCAGCTCGTTCAGCGACTTACCGAAATAGTTCAATGCCGCGGCAGCCACTCCGTAAGAACGATTGCCGAGATAAATCTCATTCAAATAAAGTTCCAGAATATGGTCTTTGGTAAAGGCTTGTTCCATTCGCGTGGCCAAAATAGCTTCTTTGATTTTGCGGATATAGGACAATTCGGAAGTCAGCAGAAAGTTTTTAGCCACCTGCTGGGTAATGGTCGAAGCACCGGCCGGACGGCGTCCGGTGCCGATGTTTTTCAAATTGCCGAGAACGGCGCGAATAATACCGACGTAATCAATCCCCGAATGGCTGTAAAACTTTTTGTCTTCTGCAGCGATAAAGGCATTTTTGACCTGATCGGGAATCTTGTCAACCGGAACGAAAATACGTTTTTCAACCGCATACTCCATCAGCAGCTGACCGTCGCCGGCGTAAAGCCGCGTGGTGACGGCCGGTTCATATTTGGCCAGCTGGTGGTAATCCGGCAGCTCGCCGGCATATTTCCACAGAGAACTGATAACCAGCACGACGGCGATGACGGCAAAGAAAAAAAACGTACTCAGCAGGGAAGACAGGGTCTTAAGCATTACAATTCCACCAAAATTCAAAAACCTTAAAGTTATTTTTGTTCAATCTATTACAATTTACTAAAAATGCAAAAGAAAAATGCCTTTTCCACGCCAAAAATATACCGCTATTCCGAGAAATACCGGCATTTACAATTTCCGTCTTCAGAAGACGGAAGCATGCTGCATGTTGTCAAAATATTTTTCAACGGCCTTGCTGGTCGAAACAGCCAGCTTGCGGCGATAGTCCTTTTGTTTGAGCAAACGTTCTTCCGTGCGGTTGGAAAGGTAGCCCATTTCCAGCAGAACGGACGGAACATCAGGCGCTTTCAAAACCGCAAAACCGGCGAAACGGTGCGTATTGTCGCGCAGTTTTACCGATTTGCGCATTTCCTGAACCATAAAAGATGCAAATTCGGAAGAACGGTTCATGGTTTCGCGCTGCGCCAGGTTTATCAGAATATCCGAAACCTCTTTGGAATGTTCAAGCAGATTAAGCCCGGCAACGACATCGGCCTTATTTTCGCGTTCGGCCAGAGCGGCAGCCTCTTTGTCAGACGCGGTTTCAGACAATGTATAGACGGAAAGCCCTTTGGCACTGCGGTTGACGGCGCTGTCGGCATGAATGGACATAAACAGGTCGGCATTATATTTGCGGGCAATCTTTACCCGGTCGCGCAGAGGGATAAAAATATCTGTGCTGCGGGTCAGATGAACCTTGTACCCCTCTTTCTCCAAAATCACTTTCAGTTCTTTGGCCATGGCCAGAGTGATATTTTTTTCATAAACGCCGGAATAGCCGATGGCTCCCGGATCTTTGCCGCCGTGTCCGGGGTCAAGGACGATGATTTTCTTTTTATTGACGGTTTTGGCTTTAGACGACGACTTGGAGGAAGACGACGAATAGCTTCCGGCAAAAGAATTTTCGTTACTGAGAGCGTATTTGCTGCCGACCTTGGAGGAAAACTCCCGTTCGGAAGCTATGGAAACATCAATCACGAAACGCCAGCCGAAATTGCTCTGCGGCGCAAGCATAAAGGCTTTTTTGACGATTGCCGGCTTCTGCAAATCGAAGACGATACGAATGCCGTCCGTTCCGACGCTCCCCAAACGGGTTTTGGTTACCAGATTGTTTTTATCGACATATTTTTCGATTTCGGGGCTGACTTTGACATCAAAGGTATCGATAACCAAACGTTTGGGCTCATTGAGCAGAAAAACCTTATAGTCAAACTTCCGGTCCGCATCAAAGACGATGCGAACGCTTCCGACCCCCTGCCCGATGCGCATGGACGTAATTCCGGACGCTGCGGCAGAATCGACTGCAGAAAACACGCAGCAGAAAATGACGGCCGTTGCCAGCACCTGCCTGACAAGGCCTTTCATACCGACGGCTATCTGTTGCAAAAAGGTTCGCATCCGTTCAATCCACACAATTACGCAATATAGGTTATTATATATAAACACTTCTTACCAATAGGTTAAAAACATAAAATTATCCGGAGCGCAAGCTGTCTTTTCGGCTGTAAACAAACGGCAGACAAAGGCGGCCGCACTTTTTTGCGTCTGATTCAAAAATAATATTGTGTTTTAAATCAAATCGTATATTCTGGGTGCAATTGTATGCTTTTAATGTATCGGAAGCAGGTCTTTATTACACGAGTTTACCATAAAATGCAAGACCTGCCGTGCTGATACCGCCGCCGGCTCACAGCGAGAGGCGTGCTTGCAGACAAGAAAGACAAAAGATTTTTACTGGACGGTTTCACGTCCCGGGCCCGATAAACAAACAAAGCAAACAAATGTGCCGGGGACACAGAGAGGTTTTATATGATAAGTAAGGCTGCGACTGACAGCCCGAAGACTGACTTAAAATAGAGTGCGAAACACCGGCAGCGGCAGATTTCGTGCTTAGATACATAATAGCTTTCGCCTGATTCCCTCCAGTTTTGTGACAATACCCGTACCGCGCCCCGGCGTTTCGGTACCCAAACGGAGAATTATATTTATGACCAAAAGAATGCTGATTGATGACACCCGTCCGGAAGAAACCCGCGTTGTCATCGTTAACGGAAACAAAGTTGAAGACGTCGAATTCGAATCAGCCAGCCGCAAACAAATCAAAGGCAACATTTATTTGGCAAAAGTCATGCGGGTTGAGCCTTCGCTGCAGGCTGCTTTCGTCGATTACGGCGGAAATAAGCACGGTTTTCTGGCTTTCGGTGAAATTCACCCGGACTATTACAATGTTTCGGAAGAAGAGCTGGCCTCAATTGACAAAGAAGTAGACGAGATTATCGAAGCCAAAAAACAGGCGATTAAAGAACGGGAAGCCGAGCGCGAAAGACACCGCGCCGAAAAAGCAGCCCAATACGCTGCCCGCGAAGAAGAGCGCAAAGCCCGTGAAGCCGCGGAAGCGGAAGCCAAAGCGGCAGAAACAGCCGAAAACGGCAGCGAAACTTTAACTCCGGTTCAGGAAGAGGCCGTAACGGAAGAAAAAATTCCGGCAGCAGAAACAACTTCCGCACCGAACGAATCTTTGCAGGAAGCCGCGGAAACGACCGCAGAAAACGGTACTCTGACGGAAGAAACACCGACCGAAACGGTTCCGCAGGAAGAAACGGCGGCAGATTCACACAAGCATCCCCGCAAGAAAAGAATTTTGAAAAAGCGTGCCCGCAAAGCCCAGCAGGCTCCCAAAGAGGAAGCTGCCGAAACGGAACCGGCCGCACCGGAACAAGAAAAAGCGGAAAAAGAAGAAAAACTGACGGTTATGGCCGAAAGCACCAAAGAGGAAGAAGAAACCGTTCAGGAAGAAGTTGACGCGCCCCGGAAGTCAAGCACCTATAACAATATGGCCGAAGAAGACGTCGTTGAAGAAGATGACGATGAAGAAGACGACAGCGAATGCGATTTTGAAATTCAGCGCAAACTGATGAAAATCCGCAAATTATTCCACCGCAGCAAAATTCAGGACGTTATCAAAGAAGGGCAGATTTTGCTGGTTCAGGTGGTTAAAGAAGAACGCGGCAATAAAGGTGCGGCATTAACGACTTATCTTTCTCTGGCCGGACGCTATTGCGTTTTAATGCCGAACCGCATCAAAAGCGGCGGCGTTTCCCGCAAAATTACCAATGTTGCAGACCGCAAACGGCTGAAAAACATCGTTAAAGAATTGCCGCTCAACAATGAAATGTCTATGATTGTCCGCACCGCCGGCGAAGAAAAAACCAAAGCAGACATTGTCCGCGACTACAATTATTTGATCCGCAGCTGGAATCAAATCCGCCTTGATGCTTTGAAAGGGAAAGCTCCGGCTTTAATTCACGAGGAAGGCAACCTGATCAGACGCGCCCTGCGCGATATGTACACCAAAGACATTTCCGAAATTATCGTGGACGGCGAACAGGCTTACAAAGCCGCGCGTGATTTTGTGAAAATCCTTTCCCCGCATAACCTGAAAAAAATTAAAGAAAACAAAAAAGGCGAGCTGCCTTTGTTCCAGAGATTTCAGGTTGAAGCTCAGCTGGACAAGCTGCATGACACCAATGTTCAGCTGGAATCGGGCGGTTATCTGGTTATCAACCCCACGGAGGCGCTGGTTTCAATTGATGTCAACTCCGGCCGGGCGACCAAAGAAAAAGACCTGGAGGAAACCGCACTCAAAACCAATCTGGAAGCAGCCGACGAAATTGCCAAACAACTGAGAATGAGAAATCTGGCCGGGTTGGTCGTGGTCGATTTTATTGATATGGAAGAACAGAAAAACAATCTGGCGGTTGAAAAGCGTATGAAAGAGGCCATGAAAAAAGACCGGGCACGGATTCAGATTGCCAAGATGAGCTGTTTCGGCTTGCTGGAAATATCGCGCCAACGGATGCATTCCTCTTTCTTTGAAAGCAATTATCAGGTTTGCCCGCACTGCCACGGCAAAGGAATTGTCCGCACAATCGAATCGGGAGCGGTTTTTGTGCTGCGCTGTATTGAGGAAGAAGGCATTAAAAACCGCTGTTCACGGATTAACCTCTATCTGCCCAGCGAGTTTGCCCTTTATCTGCTGAATCAGAAGCGCAAATGCGTCAGCGATTTGGAACAGCGTTACAATATGGAAGTGATTATCTGCGCCGACGACTCAATCAAGAACATTGCCGACCTGAGAATTGAACGCATTAAAGCGGTTAAAACTCAGGATAAGGAAGAAGATAAAGAAGAAAACGGAACGGAAGAAAGCAGTTCTCCGCGCAACAGCCGCCGTCAGCCGAACAAAGGTGACCGGAAACCGCGCATCAAAGAAGAAACGGCTGCCGAAGACACACCGGTTCAGGAAGATGCAGCCGATACGGCGGAAGCTTCCGAAAGCGTCAAAGAAAACAGGAGCGAAGACGGGCAGGAAAACGAGGGACGCCGCAGTAACCGCCGGCGTGACCGACGCAACAGATTTGACCGTCGCAACAACCGCCGCCGCGATCGCCGCAACTATAATGACAACAGTGAAAACGAAAACAACGGCGAAACAAAAAAAGAAAAAGCGGAAGCGGTCATCTTGTATAACAGCCATGAAGATATTAAGTCTCCCAATGTTGCCGCTGCGGAAGACAATTCCGCGGAGAAGGCCGAACAGAAAGGAAAAACAACCTGGTGGAGAAAATTAATCAAAAGCTGACCGGCAGCAAAAAGAACACCGTATCAAGGCTAATCATCGGCTTCTGGCTGATATTAGCCTTTTTGCCGTTAAGAGATGCCTTGGGACAGATGAGCATCATTTCCGATGAAGAGACCGAACAATATCTGGCCAAAGTTATCCGTCCGATTTTTCAAACTGCCGGTATTCCGTTTAACCGCAATAAAATTTATATTGTCAATGACAACAGCCTGAATGCCTTTGTCGGCGACGGCAACAATCTGTTCATCCATGCGGGGACGCTGCTGAAAGCAGATAACACCGACCAGATCAGCGGCGTTTTGGCGCATGAAACCGGACATATTCTCGGCGGGCATATTCTGCGTCAGAAAATAAAAAACCAGAGTATGCAGGAAGCCAGTCTGGCGTCTCTGGTTCTGGCCGGAGCCGCGGCCGCAGCCAGCGGCCGGGGTGACGTGGCCGTCGCCGTCATGCTGGGGTCACAGAGCTCCCTGCTCTCCAATTATATGGCTTATCGGGTCGAAGAAGAACGCAGCGCCGACGATGCCGCCGTGAAACTTCTTTACAAAAGGCAGACATCACCGCAGGGACTGCTGCAATTTATGAAAAAAATTCAAAAACAAAACGCGTTAAACGGGATTGAAGAAAGCGACTATTTCAGAACCCACCCGGTTACGAGCGAACGTGTCCGCTTTCTGGAGCAGGCGGTCAAACAATCACCCTATCATCAGGATCATTCTCTGGACAATGAATTTCAACGCATAAAAGCCAAATTATACGGCTTTCTGCAAGAACCGGCACAAACATTCAGGCGTTATCCGCCGAGCGATACGTCAATCGCCGCCCGTTATGCCCAAGCCATTGCTTATTTTAAGCAGCTCAATTTCGGCAAGGCTCTGAGGATGATTGATGCCTTATCGGCCGAAGAACCGGACAATCCCTATTTCTATGAACTGAAAGCGCAAATTTATATGGAACAGGGCAATCTGAAAGCGGCCAAAGAAGCTTACGGCAAGGTTCTTAAACTTCGTCCCGATGCCGCACTGCTGCAGGTTGACTGGGCTCAGGCTGCTTTGGCGGTTTCTCCGTCGCCGGCAGAATTGAAAAACATTATTGCGGTCTTAAACCGCTCTTTGCAGCAACGCCCTTCGGCCATGGGCTGGCTGCTGCTGTCTCAGGCTTATGACCAAAACGGTCAGACGGCTTATGCCGAATATGCGGCTGCGGAATATTCGCTGCGAATCGGTGCCGCCGATATTGCCAAAAGGCAGGCCGAAAATGCCCAGCGCAAAAACCCGCCGTCAGCATTGCGGCTGAAACTGGACGATTTGCTGCGCCGGATAAAAAACACCTATCCCGATTTAAATGAAATAAAGCAACCCCGAAAACGCGGCTGATTTTCCGGACCTTACGGTTTAGACCGCTTTCCCGTCAGTTTTTCTTTTTAAGTTCTTCCATAAAGTCCTGAGCGGACTGCGGCGCACGATAAGTCAGATTACGCGGGCGAACAAAGCTCGGAATGTCATCGTCGCTGTCCGCGGGGCCGGCAATTACTTCGCTTTTGACATCTTCATCAAAATTTGGCAGCGGCACATTCATTTTCGCCTGATAGAGACAGTCCATTCCGCTGACGGGCTGGTAGAACTCATCCAATCCCCGGATATTTTCATGCATTCCGGTATAAAGGAAGCCGGCCGGATTTTGACGGCTGTATATCTTCGCAACGATTTTTCGCTGAATTTCGGGTGAAAAATACTGCAGGACATAGCGGCAGAAAATTACGTCATAACTGCCGCTGAGCGTCAGTTCGTCCATCAGATTGTAACGGCGGAATTCCACCATGGAAAGGATGTCGTCATTAAGCTGCCACTGCCCCTGATCCTGATGAAAATTTTCCAGAATCTGGCGCATATTCAGCCCCATCTGGACATCGAACTGGCTGAACAGCCCTTTTTGCGCCTTACCGATCGAATAACTGGAAATGTCGGTGCCGATAATGTTTACATTCCAGTCTTTAACGCCCAGAAGCTTGTGCTTAACCGCCATGGCAATCGAATATGCCTCCTGTCCGGTCGAACAGCCGAGGCTCCATATCCGCAGCTTTTTGGAACTGCGGTTGATTTCCCGCAGCTGCGGCAGCAGATAATTCTCAAAAGCTTTAAATACCGGATAGTCACGGTAAAAATAAGTGTCCGACAGGGTCAAGGCCTCAACAACCTGCCACAGCATGGCTTTCTGACCGATTTTTAGCTCGGCAATCAAATCTTCAACCGAAGCATAACCCTTTTCACAGATAAAATTATAAAGTTTTTTATCGATGATGAAATATTTGTCGTTGGACAAATCCCAACCGGCATATTGTCTGAGAAGGCTTAACACATATTCAAAATCGCTCTTTTTCATCGTTTTTTCCTAAACCAGGCCGAGTATTGACAATTTGCTGATAATGATTTCTTCGTCAAAGGGTTTCAGCACATAGTCGTCAGCACCGCCGTCCAAAGCCTCTTCTATTTTTTCAATATCCAGCAGCGATGAACAGAAAATTATTTTAGGCTGTTTCTCAAGCCGGGAATTGCGGATTTTATACATGGCATCAATACCGTCGAGCACAGGCAGACGATAATCCATAATCACCAAATCAAACTCGTTGAGCTGGCATTGTTCGACGACTTCTTCGCCGTCTTCGGCTTCGGTCACGTCAAAGCCCAGATTTCCCATAATCTTGGCAAAAAGCATTCTGATTATTTTAGAGTCATCGGCGACCAAACATTTTGCCATTTTATTCCCCCTGCTCCATCATCAGGCCGAATGCCGGCGTTTCAATAAGCCTTATTACCTGTTTCTGCGAAGTCATAAGGCTTTTCAGATAGAACACCGGAGCATACTGGGCCATATTTTCCGGGCGGCCGCCCGACAAAACCGTTTTGATGTTTCTGATTTTTTCCGCAGACGGCGGCGTTTCGCAATGGGTTATGACAGCCAGCCGGCCGCCGACTTCGCGGGCTTCGATTTTGCCGCCTTTAATCAGCATGTCCGCCGCAATCATAATTCCGACCAGCGCCTGCCGGGCAAAAGCTGCCGAGTGAAGCTCCAGTTCCAGCGACAGCGGATAATTGCGGCTGCCAAGCGTTTTCAGATAATTTTCCGCAGCCGACTTTACCTGCCCGAAATCTTCAAGGTTGGCGTTGCTCAGGCCGAATGCCAGGCGGAAAAACTTCAGACGGGCAGAAAGAACCGAAGAGCTGACTTTGAGAATCGAACGGATATCATCCAGAAAGTCCATATCTCCTTCTTCAAGAAGTTCCACCGCATTGGACACGGCACCGACATTGCCGATGACATCATGGCTGATACGGGTGCAAATCAATTCGGCCAATTCGGTTTCTGATAAAATATCGTTCATCATCTCCTCTAAAAACTATACAAATCGGTATTCATAAACTTCTGATCTTCACGCGACATCCGGGTGTAATCCAGTTCCCGCAGCATCGGATCTTCCAGAATCAGGCGTCCGGTGCCGGCCTGAAGATAAGGCTTGTTGCCGCCCAATCCCCAGATGACGTCATCTTTATTGTCGGGTGTACCATACTTTTGGTTAATTTTTTTCCAAAAATCATAAACTTTTATATTCCGCAGATAAATCTGCTTCTGGCTGTTGCCGGTGATTGCGGTTGCCGCTTCGCTTTTGTATGAAATGCGGTAGGCTTTGTTATTGGTGAAAGTGCTGGTAAAATAGACTTCTATTTCCTCTCGGGTGTCAAACTTGGAATAAGTTGTGCGCTCCACATACTGATAGCCGTTTTTCTTTGCCATTTGGATAACGCAGTTTTCCAAACGCTCATAGCCGACGACGCCGGATGCGCGGCATTTGTCTTCATTGCGCCAGCGGATAAAATTCGGAATATCCAGCTTTTGCACCGTGCGGCGGAAACCGCGGCGGGTAAGAATATCATCAATCTGTTTGAAAGACATGCGGAGCATGGCGCCGGAAATATCAAAAACCGAGGCATTGGAACGCCGCACGGTTTTTTTGGACTTTTCAACCAGATTTTCAAGATTGACTTTTCCGGTTTGTTTTTCTTCATCACCGTCCGCTTTGGCAGAATCGGCCTCTCCGAGCGGCGATTTGATTTTGGAAATCCAGGTTTCTTCGACTTTCGGCAGCGGAATGACCGAATCTTCCGTTGACGGAGCATTGGCCTGCAGATTATCGGTCAGGGTTTTATTTTTATCAACGACCGGGGCGGTTTCCTTTTCTGCCGGAGCCGCCGGAAGAGATGATGATGACGCTGGCGGCGGAGGAGGCGTGACCGCCGAAGGAGCTGCGGCCGGCATCGGCGTGGACTGAGGTTCACCGTCCAAAGCGTCAAAGTCCAGATTTTCAAAATTCATATCTTCTTCGTCAAGCAATTTCGGCGAAGCAAGCAGCGTTTCCCCCGACGAAGGCATCGCCGCGGCATCGGCTTCCGCCGCAGCCGCTTCGGGATACAACAACGGATCATACTCTTCGCTAGCAAAGCAAAGAGCGGGAAAAAGCAGGGCACCGGCTGCCCAAATGATTAAAACTGGCTTCATATCACAGAATCGCTTCATCTAAGATTTTTCCCAGTATAGCTTTTTTTTAATATAATTCAAACGCTATACGCAGGTTATCAATAAGTTAGAAATCTTTTCAGGGTTTACTTTTGGCAAATTACTGCTATAAAAAAACAAAATTAAGGAAAGACAATGACCCGACAAGCTATTCATATTATCGGCGCCGGGCTGGCCGGTTCGGAAGCCGCCTGGCAGATTGCCGAAGCCGGAATTCCGGCGATTATCCATGAGATGAAGCCGCAGAAATTCTCTGCCGCGCACAAAAATCCGAACTGCGCGGAACTGGTTTGCTCCAATTCGCTGCGGTCAGATGATTTTGAACATAACGCCGTCGGCCTGCTGCATGAAGAAATGCGACGCTGCGGTTCCCTGATTATGGCCTGTGCCGACGCCACCAAAGTTCCGGCCGGAGGAGCGCTGGCGGTTGACCGCGACGGTTTTGCCGCCATGGTAACGGAAAAGCTCAGCGGGCATCCGCTTATTCGGTTTGAAACCGGTGAGCTGACGGAACTTCCTCCCGAAACGTGGGGCGAATCGATTATTGCCACCGGACCGCTGACCAGCGAAAAACTGGCAGACGCCATTTTAACGGAAGTTGACCGGCAGTCCCTCTCCTTTTACGATGCAATAGCTCCGGTGGTTTACAAGGAGAGCATTGACTTCAGCAAAGCGTGGTATCAGTCCCGCTATGACAAAGGCGACAAACTTGATTACATCAACTGCCCGCTCTCCAAAGAACAATATTATCAGTTTGTCGATGCTTTGCTGAAAGCGGAAAAGGCCGAATTTCACGACTGGGAAGAAGTGCACTATTTTGACGGCTGCCTGCCGATTGAAGTGATGGCGGAAAGAGGCATCGAAACTTTGGTTTTCGGCCCGATGAAACCGGTGGGACTGACCAATCCGCACAGTTCGGAAAAACCTTATGCCGTGGTTCAGCTGCGGCAGGACAACAAGGAAGACACGCTGCGCAATCTGGTCGGTTTTCAAACCAAGATGAAATACGGTGAACAAAAACGAATTTTTCAAATGATTCCCGGGCTGGAAAAGGCGGAGTTTGCCCGTTTCGGCGGCATTCATAAAAATACTTTTATCAAAAGCCCGCTGCTGCTTGATGCTTATCTGCGGCTCAAAAGCAAACCTCACCTGCGGTTTGCCGGACAGATTACCGGCTGCGAAGGATATATCGAAAGCGCCGCAGTCGGCCTGATGGCCGGTTATTTTGCCGCCGGACAGCAGCTAGGGACAGACCCGCTGCCGCCGCCCAGAACAACGGCTCTCGGTTCAATGCTCAGTCATTTAATCGACGATACGAATATTGAAAATTTTCAGCCGATGAATATCAATTTCGGTATTTTTCCGACTATCTCGGGAGAAATGACCGCCAACGGCAAATTCCGCAAACTGAAAGGCGCCGACCGAAAGCAGGCCTATTGTCAAAGGGCGCTGGCCGATCTTGACGTCTGGCTGGAGAAACGCCGATGAGCGACATGCGCCACAAACAACAAAAGGACGAAAATTTTCCTGTGGCTTCTTTTTTGTTGGGAAAAGAAAACCGGAAAATTGTTACCGCTTACTATAACTTTGCCCGCTACGGCGATGACATTGCCGATAATCCGGACTTGTCCGAGGCGGAGAAGACCAAACGCCTGGAACAACTGGAACAGGCTTTATACGGGAAAGCAGAGCGCGAAACGGAAGCTCATCAAATTGCCGAACCGCTGCGAAAAGCCTTCATAGCGGAGAATCTGAGTTTTTCGCTGGCCAGTGATTTGCTGACTGCTTTTCGGCAGGACGCTGCCTGTTTCCATTACAAAACCTGGGGGCAGCTGATGGCTTATTGCCAACATTCCGCGGCGCCGGTAGGACGTTTTCTGCTCGCTCTGCACAATGAAAACCCGTCAACTTATCTGCCGGCCAATGCCTTGTGCGCCGCGTTGCAGATCGTCAACCATGTGCAGGATTTAAAATATGATGCAAAAACATTAAAGCGGGTTTATATTCCCGATGAACTATTCCGCCGGTTTGACGTTTCTCCCTCTGCACTGACCAGAGCCAAAAGTTCCAAAGCGCTTAAACTGCTGGTTAAAGAAATAATGTTTCGTGTTCGCGGACTGATGGAAGATGCGGCGATTTTACCGTCGATTGTGCGGAATCTGCGGCTGAGACTCGAAATCTGCGTTATCTTTTCCTTAACCAATATTATGGTAAAAAAAATATTAAAAGGAGATGTTTTGACCGATACGATCAGGCTGAACAAACGCGACTGGTTCTGCGCCACGATTGGCGGCATTTGCAGAGGTTTGCTCACCCGGCACAAAACTTTGACTAATAAAGGTTTGTAAATGAACGATATTAAAGCGATTGTAAAAAAATCAGGAACTTCATTTTTCTGGAGCATGCGGATGCTGCCGAAGGCCAAGCGCGAGGCTATGTATACCATTTATGCTTTCTGCCGGCATATCGACGATATTGTTGACGGCGACAGCGACATGAGCGAAAAACAGGAACTGCTTCAGGCCTGGCGCGAAGAACTGGACAATATTTACGACAAGAAGGTTCCCGCTACCGAAATCGGCCGCCGCATTTATAAAAACTGTATGCGTTTCAAACTGCCGAAAGAAGAATTCATGAAGCTGATTGACAGCATTTCGATGGATATTCCCCAGCCGCTACAGGCCCCTTCGCTCAACGAATTTTATGCCTACTGCCGCGGGGTTGCCGGAGTTCCCGGAAATTTATCGCTGCGTATTTTCGGCTGTGCCGATGAGAAAATTATCAACGACTTGGCCACCACGCTGGGCAATGCGTTACAGATTACCAATATTCTGCGCGACGTGAAAGAAGACGCAATGAGCAATCGCCTTTATATTCCGCGGGAATTTTTGCAAAAAGCCAATATCTCATCAAAAGATCCGCGCAGTGTGGTGGTTGACAAGAATTTGGCCGTTGCCCGCGAAGAGCTGGCTAAACTGGCTGACTCCGATTTTAAAAAGGCGGATGTTTTGATTCAGAAACTTGACAAAAAGACCGCCCGCCCGGTCAAAATGATTGCCGCCATCTACCGCAAATATTTTGACATCATGCAAAACCGCGGCTGGGAAGTCATTTCGCCCAAACCGCAGCTCAGCAAAATGAAAAAGCTGACTTTGGCGCTGCGCGCTTACTTCGGAAAATAATGCCGAAAATGCGGCCGACATATCACATTATCGGCGGCGGAGCGGCCGGGTTGAGCGCGGCGCTGTATCTGGCCCGGAGACATCCGGATTATCACATTACCGTTTATGAAGCGGCAGGACACCCCGGCGGGCGCGCCTATTCTTTTGTTGCCGCCGACTGGCAAATGTCGCTGGACAATGCCACGCATGTTATTTTGGGCGCCAATACCTGCTGCCGTCGCTTTGCAGGCAAAGATTTTTTCCGTTCCGACATTACTTTCCGGGATATCAACCAAAACAAAACCCTGCGGCATTGGCTGCACTGCCGCGAAGAAATTGCTGAAGCGGTCTTTAACACCGCTTTTGCCGACATCAGCGGCAGGCAATGGCTGAATATTGCCCGACAGCTGTTTCCTTTTACACCGGGAAAATTCAAGGCCGGCTTTTCGTGCGGCGACTTATCCGGCCGGCTGATTGACAAAATGTCCGCTTCCCTCAAAGACATTCGCTGCGGCTGGAGGCTTACCGGTTTCAAAGAAAAAGACAAACAGCTCTGCGAACTTTGGTTCGGCAGGCGAAAAGTTAACGTAAAACCTCAAGACAGAGTTGTTTCCGCCTTGGACAGCTATCACTACGGACAGCTATTCGAAAGTTTCCGGTTTGATTATCATACCATTATTAACATCTATTTCCGCACCAGTATGCAGATAACTCTTCCCGGCGGAAACAACATGCTCGGTCTGATCGGGGGAACAGCGCAGTGGCTGTTTTCATCGCCGGGACTGCTGGCCGTTACCATCAGCAATGCAGACCATATCCGTATCAATGACGATATGCTGGCACGGCAGGTTTGGGGAGAAATTTGCCGGATTCGGGAAAGGGAAGCCGCTTTTATGCCGGATTATAAAGTTCTGCGTCATAAAAGAGCAACCATCAAACAAGACCGCCTCAATAACAGCCGCCGTCCCGACACAGCGCAAACCCGCTGGCTCAATCTGCAAATCTGCGGCGACTGGACAATGAAAAATTATCCCTGTTGTTTAGAAACGGCCATTCGCTCGGCCTATCGCCTGAAATAAGCTTTAGTTTTAATTTCTTTAGCGCGAACAAAGTTTGCGTCTTATCATATATTGACATTATGCGTCATCTATGCTAATCTGAGAACAGGCTTTGAATTAGTTATAGAGGTGTATCATGAGACGTCTTCCTTGCTCTGTTGCTCTCGCCGCGGCTCTGCTGCCTGTCGGCGCATTCTTTCATGCAGATACGGCGGTCGCCTCTGACACCAGCCTCATAGATATGAATCAAGACCTAGCCTTAATTCATTCGCCTCGGTCCGTTCCCAATCCGGAGCGGACTGTTTCTCCTTTCCAGCCCTTTAAGCTGGCCAAGGTTCATTTTGTTGTCGATACTGCCGACAAAATCGGTTTCGATGACATCGAACAGTCTTTTGACCATAACAATGCGCAGCGCTGCAAAGATTTAGGCTTTGCCCAAACTGCCGCCTGTGCCGCTAATCAGTTTAAGGCAAGGCTCTGTCCTTATGACGACGCCTATTATGACCGCTGCTGTGACAACGACTATAAATACACCAAGGGCGAATGTTCTTATCCCAACACTATCAGTTCGACTTCCTGCGGCGGCAAATACAAATGTTACTGCGACACCGCCCTTTATCCTTATACTTCCGCCAATTGTCCCGCTCCCAAGGAGCTTTCCGACAAATGCGTCGATGCTTCCGGCGCGCATTATGCCGAATGCAAATGCCCCTCTTATTACAAACCCTGTGACGCCTCCAAGAACCTTGTCGGGGTCGGCGAGGCCTGTCCGGGCGTCGGCGAAACCGTCTATGCCGCCTGCGACTGCAAGTCGGGATACAAATATGTCTGTGAGGAATTCGGGCCGACCAATCCGGGCGACTTTTGTCAGAACGGCATCAAATATTACAAAAGCTGCAAAACGTCAAAAGACGCCTGTTTAGCATCGGGTTATTCAAATTCAGCAGAAAGTCCCTGCTCGGCGGATATGAAAATCAATCAATACTGTCCGGATAATTCGCTTTATTACAATTGCGTTATTGACGCGGCTAAATACTGCTCAAATAAAGGCTTTGTTCTCAGCAGTTCCGCTAATTGTCTGACGGGAACAATTCTTAAATGTCCGTATGACGGGAATAAAATATTCTGTATTACCAAACAAGATGCATTCAGTGCAATTTTGCCGGATTGGAACAATAAAAGAAATTTATCAATCGGTTCTACCCATACCCTGACAGAACCAGGCTGGATCATTATGACTCAAGATACTTATTGTTATAATTATCCTACCGGTTTCAAAGGAACCGTTAACGGGAAGACCGTCATGGCCTCTATGGGGAAAAGCGGCAAATGGGAGGATTGGAATACAACCATGGTTTTGGCCGATGAGGGAGACAAAGTCTTTCTAAATGCAGGAAAGCTTTATTTTCTCCCGTTAAAAAAATAACAGGAGACACAAATGAAACGTCTTATTCTACATATACTCTTTGCCATTGTATTGACGGGCAATGACGTTTGGGCCGACACATGTTCCGACCTTGGCTATACCCAAACTTCCGTAAGTTCTTGTGCCGGAGAATATCTTGTATGCCCGGATGATACGTCAAAAATTTACTGCATTGAAAGAAATTCGGCTTTTACCAATATTGTTCCCAACTGGACATCTTCATCTACTTTAATCAGCACCAGTTCCAGTGCAGGAACTTCCAAATTTCCTTCAGGCAACGGCTGGATTTTTTATAAACAAACAAGTTACAGCGAAGGCTACGGTACAAATAAATATGGTTCGATTAACGGTATCACCATGTTTAATCATGGCGGGAAAGGCGGCAGCTGGGAAGATTATAATTATGTGTTTGCTCCGGTTTGTTCTTCTGACAGCATTTTGAGTTACTGGGGAAACGTCACTTATTTTCCTGCCGGCCAATAATAAGAGGAGACTGAAAATGATTAAGACAGCCGCAGTGTTTTTAATTTTAATATTCTCGGGGTTAACAACAGATTGTCACGCGGCAAGCTGCAGCGAACTTGGATATACCAAAACCTCGACCAGCGGGTGTTTGGGATATGTTTTAAAATGCCCGACAGACGAAAGTAAAATTTTTTGTTTTACCCGAGAAGAAATTGTCAAGAAACTTATGCCCGACTGGTCATCGGCTCAAAGCAAAACATCAAGCAACAGCTACAGTTGGATGTCTGCCAACGGCTGGGTTCATATTATCTCGGCAAACGGCGTCAATGCTTTTGATTCTTATGTCAGCAACAGTTACAGCGGAGGCCTGAACATTCTTCATGCTTATGGGAAAGGCGGCGGCTGGGAAGACTATAACTCAACATTTTTCCCAGTCAAAAGCGGCAATTATGTCAGAGCCGGCAGCGGCAGCACCATGTTGTTTATTCCGCTTAAAAACTAAGCCGATTTTTCTTTCATCAGCACTTTGGCGGCGGCGCGGGCGGCATCGGTAATCACTTCTCCCGCCAGCATACGGGCGATTTCCTCGGATTTTTCGATTTTGGTCAATTCGCGAACCGTGGTTGTGGTGACGTTGCCGGCCGTTGATTTTTCGACCTTGAAATGATTGTTGCCACAGGCGGCAACTTGCGGAGAATGGGTAACGACCAGCACCTGAACATCGCGGGCCAGACGAGCCAGGCGTTCGCCGACAGCCTGAGCGGTGGCACCGCCGACACCTGCATCAACTTCATCAAAAATCATGGTAGCGACGCTTGAACTCTGTGCCAGATTAACTTTCAAAGCCAGCATAAAGCGTGCCAGTTCGCCGCCGGAAGCAATTTTATTCAGAGGTCCCTGCGGTGAATTGGGATTGGTAGCGACCGTAAAGTAAACGTTGTTAAAACCTTTTTCACTCCACCCGCTTTCGTCCGTTTTTTCCACAACGGTAACAAATCTGGCCTTTTCCATTTTCAGCGGAGGCAACTCGGACATCACTTTGTTGTCCAACTGCAATGCCGCGGCCTGACGGGCAGAACTCAACTCATTGGCAGCTTTGACATAATCCAGTTTGGCTGTGTCCTCAGCTTTCCGCAGGGCGGCAATTCCCTCTTCACCCAGTTCTATGGTTGACAGGCGATTGCGGAAATCAGCCAAAGTCTGCGGCAAATCGCTGACGGCGACGTTATGTTTGCGGGCCAGACCGCGCAAAGCGTAAAGACGCTCTTCAATGTTCTCCAGTTCATTTTGATTAAGGCTGATGTTATGAGAAACCTCTTCAAGCTCGTTGACGGTTTCGGAAATGTCTATCAGAGCCTGATCCAGCATATCAATAATCGTTTGATAACGCCCGTCAACCAGCGTATTGGCCTTGTCCATTGCCGACTGAGCCGAGCGGATGGCTCCCTGAACGTCAGCTCTTTCGGTTAAAGCGCCATAGGCATAGTTCAGACTGTCGATGATTTTTTCGGCGTTCATCATTTCCTGCCGTTTTTTGCCGAGTTCGTCTTCTTCATCCGGCCGGGGATTCATTTTTTCCAATTCATCAACCCAATGACGCAGATTTTCTTCATCTTCTTTGGCACGGGCAATGTTTTTTTCTGCCTCCTGGCGGGCGGCACGAGCCTTTTTATAGGCGGCAAAAGCAGCAGCCGTTCGTTCGGCCAACGGTTTGTAAGCCCCGTAAGCATCCAACACGTCAAGATGATTGGCCGGGTTTAACAGCCCCTGATTATCAAACTGGCCGTGAACCTCTACCAGATATTTGCCGATTTCTTTCAACAGCTTAGCTCCGGCCGGCTGGTCGTTGATGAAGATTTTTCCTTTGCCGTCGCGGGTCAGGCTGCGCTTTATCAAAAGTTCGTCATCGGCCTCGATTTCATATTCATCCAACAGGGCGCGCAGGGCTGGCGTTTGTTTTTGCAAACTGAACTGGGCGGTAACGCTCAATTTGTCTTCCCCCTGCCGTATCAGCGAGGTTTCGGCCCGGTTGCCCAGCACCAATCCGAGCGAATCCAACAGAATGGATTTGCCGGCGCCGGTTTCGCCGGTCAGCACGCTTAAGCCGGATTTGAAGTCCAAATCCAGCTTATCAATCAAAACTACATTGCGAATCGAAAGAGATTGCAGCATTTAAGCGCCAGTCCTATTTTTTGTTGACAATTTTCCGGGCCTGAGCCGTCCAGCTGCTTTTCGGGTAATTATATTCCAAAACCTGAAAAGCCGTGAGCGCATCGTCATTTAACCCGAGAATGGTATATAATTCAACCTGACGGTAAAGTCCTTCCTCAATATGGGAAGTGGTTTGATAATTATTTACTACGGTTGAAAACCGGTTCAACGCGGAAAGATAGTTTTTCTGATTGAGGTAATAGCGTCCGACTTCCATTTCTTTACCGGCCAGATGATCGTTGGTCAGAGCAATTTTCATTGACGCATCCTGCGCATAAGGAGTTCCCGGGAAGCGGATAATCACCTGTTCCAGCGCAGCCATGGCGCGGGCAGTGTTGCTCTGGTCTTTGGTCACGTCGGTTATCTGATCATAATAACACAGGGCTTTCATATAATAAGCGTAGGCTATGTCTTTGTTGCCGGGATGATATTTGATAAAACGGTCAAGACTGATGACGGCATCGTCATAACTGCCGTCTTTATAATAAGCATAAGCGCCCATCAGTTTGGCCTTAACCGCCCATTTGGAATAAGGATGTTCAAGCTCGACTTTTTCAAAAGTTTCCGCGGCTTTCTTATAGGAGGTTTTCTGCAACAAATCAAAAGCCTGATTGTAAAGGACTTCCGCCGACGGGTTCAAAACCTCTTCCTTGGTGGAAGAGCAGCCCGCAACGAGCATCAGAGCCAGAGAAAGAAATAAAATATGCTTCATCTTTTTCATCTTAAATCCTTAAACTAATTCATAATTCGAACGATCGGCAAACAATTTCTTCAATAATTCGTTATTATGGTAATGTCCGGTTTTATTGGCGGTCAGTTTTCCGATAATATAGTATCCGGAAGTATATAAATCACCGATGGCGTCAAGAACTTTATGATTAACGCATTCATCGGCAACACGGAAACCTTCCGGATTCAGAACCGTTTCGCCGTCAAGCACCACCGCGTTTTCCAGGCTGCCGCCTTTAATCAGGCCGATCGACTGCAGATAGTCCACCTGATATTTTTCGCAAAACGTACGGCAGGGAGCGATTTCAGCGGCAAAGACATCCCGGTCTATTTTGCCGTCAAAAACCTGATGCCCGACAATTCGGGAAGGAAATTCTATTTCAAAACGAATTGAAAAATCAGCGGCAGGCTCCAGACTGACTTCGTTTCCCTTGTCATCGGCAAAGCTGACTTTCCGCAAAACCCGGAGACGTTTCCGCGGCAATTCCCGGCTGAGCAGTTCGGCGGCGGAAAGCAGGTCATAAAAAGGCTTGGCGCTGCCGTCCATAATCGGCAGTTCCTGATTGTCAACCTCAATCAGGGTATTATCCACCCCGACCATGCGGAGTGCGGCCATCAGATGTTCGACAGTGCTGACAAAAGCGCCCTTGCCGTCACTGAGACATGTACAATTACGGGTGTCGGCAACTTGCGTATAAAGGGCGGGAATCAACGGACGTCCGGGCAGGTCCGTCCGGCAGAAAACAATCCCATGGTTTGCCGGCGCCGGCAGAAAAGTCATTTTGACCTTACATCCGGAATGAAGACCGATACCTTCAACGGTAAGGGGATTTTTTAGTGTCTGCTGCATTTGCCGTCCTTTCAAAATTCTACACAGGCAATCTGTAAGCCGGGTTCTGTCCTCGTAAACGAGGGATAGCTATTCATCTCGGCACGACGTCACCGGCGTGCTCAGTGCGACCTACCTCTGGAGCAGAGTGGAAACCCTCCGTCATAACTGCGAACGCAGCCCTCCTAACTTGGTCTTGCTTCGAACAGGGTTTGCCCTGACCAGACGACATTACTGCCGCTGCGGTGAGCTCTTACCTCGCCTTTTCATCCTTACCGGCCGAAACCGGCGGTTATTTTCTGTGGCACTTTCCCTTGGATTACTCCAGCCAGACGTTATCTGGTATTCCGTTTCCTTGAAGCCCGGACTTTCCTCACCCCTGGATTTTCCTTTCCCGGGCGCAGCTATCCGACTGCCTGTGACTGACAGACTATACGGTCAGGGCAATTATTGCAAGAAATTTGTGCAGAAATTAAAAACCCTGCGCAAAAAAATATCCCCATTTTTTTATTTAAACAAAAGTCAAGCCCGGCAAGGCCTTGGAGCGAATCGCCTTCCGCACAGACAGAACAGAACCAGAACAGTTAACAAAATCCTAAAAATTCCCATTGATTCCCATATTTTCCCATGTTATACCATAAGCATTGGGAATTAACGCGGTAACGGGAGTCGAACATTGAGAAAAACTTTTCTCTTTATGGACACAGTGGTAAACAAGGTCGATGCCAAAGGCCGGGTTTCGCTGCCGTCAGATTACCGCGCAATCGTTAAAGAATTATCAACCGAAATTGTTTGTTACCGCAGCCTGACCTCTCCCTGCATTGAGGGTTGCCCGGAAGAACTGCTGGAAAAACTGGCCAGCGACATGGAAAATTCGCTTGATTTCTTTTCACAGGAACAAGACGATCTGACTAATCTGATTTTCGGCGACGCCAAAAGATTCACCTTTGACAGTACCGGGCGCATCGTGCTGAGCGAAAAGCTGCTGAAGCACGCCGGCATTACCGACACGGCGGTTTTTGTCGGCAAGGGCCGCAAATTTCAAATCTGGAATCCCGACAAGTGGGCTGAGGAAGAAAGCCGTATCCGCGCCGAAGTGCTGAAAAAGCGCCCCTCGCTCAAACTGCCTGCACAGGAGCCCAAGGCATGAGCGAAAAGCAGAAACATATTCCGGTTATGCTGAACGAGGTGCTTGCCGCCCTAAATCCGCAGGACGGCGAAACCTATGTTGACGCCACCTTCGGCAACGGCGGCTATACGGAAGCCATTCTGAAAGCGGCCGACTGCAAAGTGATTGCGATTGACCGCGACCCGACGGTTCTGCCGAGAACCGAAGAATTAAAAGCACTGTACGGTTCCCGGTTTGAATTCCGCCGGGGACAGTTCAGCGACATCAAAGCACTGATTAATCAACCGGTTAACGGCGTGGTGTTTGATATCGGGGTTTCCTCCATGCAGCTGGATCAGGCCGAACGCGGCTTTTCTTTTTCCAAAGACGCACCGCTGGATATGCGAATGTCATGTGACGGCGCAACTGCTGCCGAAATCGTTAATGAAATGCCGGAAAAGGAACTGGCCGACCTGATTTACAAATACGGCGAAGAACGCAAGTCGCGCCAAATTGCCGCCAAAATTGCCGCATATCGGAAGAACAAAGAAATTTCAACCACCAAGGAACTGGCGGAAATCATCTATACGGTCATCCACAAAACACCGAACGGCATTGACCCAGCGACCAGAACTTTTCAAGCCCTGCGAATTGCCGTCAACAACGAGCTCGGCGAATTGGAAAACGGTTTGCGCGGAGCGGTTGATTTGGCCGTTTCGGGCGGGCGAATCGTTGTTGTCAGCTTTCATTCGCTGGAAGACCGAATCGTCAAAACCTTTTTTAAGGAAAACACCGGCAAAAATGTTCACGTTTCACGCTATCTGCCGGACAACAATATTCAACAAGACAACAGCATTCTGGCCTCCTGCTCCAAAGCGGTTGCCCCTTCTCAGAACGAGACGGAGGTTAACAGCCGCTCCCGGTCGGCCAAACTGCGCTATGCTGTCAAAAGGTAACGTAACCAGAAAGGAACTGCACCATGAATAGTACAAAAACTGCCACTTTAAGTCTTTGGGTCACTCTGACCTGTCTGGTCGGATTTGGAATGTTTGTGATGAAGAATCAGGTTCAAACCCTTGAAAATGAACTGAACCGTATCAACCGCAGCATTCAGGACGACGTTAAATCAATTCATGTTCTTAAGGCCGAATGGAGCCATTTGAATTCCCCGTCCCGCCTGAGGACGCTGGCCAATAAACATATTTTGCTGAATCCGGTCAAGCCTGAACAAATTATTAACTATTCTGCGTTACCATTTGATTATCAGGCTAACGAGACTGACCGCAGGCTGTTAGCCCAACGCAACATTAACACCCAGGCTGCCCGCAACAAAGAACTAAAGAAATTGGTTAAGGCGCAGCGCTGACAGAAACAGTAAGGCCAGAAGCAAATAATGTTGGAGAAGTATTTTTCCAGAAACAGAAAAGCGCATGTGTATCTTCCGGGCGAAGAAATCAAAATAGATACCAGCACCGCTTTCAACAATTATCTTTTTGACGGAGATCCGCTCACAACCGTCAAGAACCGTGTCGCTTTCGCCACTTTGCTGTTTATCTTTGCTTATCTCGTAATTACCGTCCGCCTGTTCGGCGTCTGCCTTTCCAACGGCCTGCCTGCAGCCGCCGACGACGAAGAATCCCGCCATTTGTTCACTTATGCCGACAACCCGATTAAACGGGCCGACATTCTTGACCGCAACGGCACGATTATCGCCACGTCGCTGCCTACGGTCAACCTGTATGCCAATCCGCGAAAAGTTCCCAACAAAGAAAAAGCTGCCGCCAAGCTCAGTGCCGTACTGCCGGACATTCGCTATGAAGATATTCTGGCCAAACTGCAGCGCCGCAATACTTTTGTTTACCTGAAACGCAATCTGACTCCGTCACAGCAATATCAAATCAACGCGCTCGGCATTCCCGGCCTGGAATTCGAAAACGGCGAAAAACGCATTTATCCGCACAAAGAACTGTTTGCACAGCTGCTCGGCTCCACCAATATTGACAATCAGGGCATTGCCGGAATTGAAAAACAGATGGATGAACGCCTGACACAGTCTGACATTCCGCTGACGCTGACAATCGACGCCGGGCTGCAAGACACCATTCGTGAAGAACTGAAAGCCGCCGTCAGCAAATTTAAGGCCGAAGGCGCGGCTGCCATTGTTATGGACGTTCGCAGCGGTGAAATTCTGGCGATGATTTCGCTTCCGGATTATGACCCCAACAGCATGAACAACATCCCCGAGCGGGCATTGTTCAACTTCGCCACCAAAGGCGTTTATGAGCCGGGGTCGGTTTTGAAAGTTTTCAATGCCGCAATGGGACTGGAAAGCGGAAAAGTCAAAGTCTCCGATAAATGGGATGCGACCAAGCCGCTGAAACTGCGTTACAACAGCATTAAAGACTACCGCGGCGAAAACCGCTGGCTGGATCTGCCGGAAATTCTGATTTACTCGTCCAACATCGGCTCGGCCCGGATAGCCTTGACCGTCGGCAAAGACGAACAGCGTAAATTTTTAAACAATTTGGGTTTCTTTACCCCGATTAAAAGCATTGAAGTTGCCGAGAAGGGCATGCCGTTGATTCCCAGCGAAAAAAGATGGGGCGAAGAAACAACCGCCACCGTCGGTTACGGTTACGGCATTTCAATCACGCCGCTGCACCTGATCAGCGCCTTTTCCGCCATTGTCAACGGCGGCATTTATCATGCGCCGACATTGCTGAAAGACAATCAGGCTCGTGACAGCCACCGGGTCATTTCGTTCAACACATCCAAACAGATGCGCAAATTGCTGCGCGGCGTGGTTACCGACGGCTCCGGCAAACGTGCCAATGTTTTGGGATATGAAGTTGCCGGAAAGACCGGAACGGCTAACAAACTGGTCAACGGGCACTATGTTGACAAGAAAGTGATGACTTCGTTTCTGGCAACTTTTCCGGCTTCAGAGCCGCAATATGCCCTGTTTATGGTGATGGACGAGCCCAAACCGCTTAAAGAAACCTGGGGATTTGTTACCTCGGGTTGGAATACGGTGCCGACCGCCGGCAAAATTATTTCCGAAATCGCACCACAGCTCAATGTCAAAGCCAATTACGACCTTGATGAACTTCGCCGCAGCCGGATTATTGAAGCGACCTTTGAAAAGCCGGTTCGCCCCTGATTGAATTTTTTATATCCAAATATTTAGCTTCTTTAGCCTCAACAAACCTCATTGCTCATA
>ERZ1673736.766-NODE-766-length-47923-cov-14.807011_pt1 | contig 47923 bp, 39 predicted proteins | sample MGYA00580212_ERZ1673736 | MGnify/ENA primary metagenome ERZ1673736 (study PRJEB41218, sample SAMN15661752) | gut metagenome | host: Homo sapiens | place: Canada: London | collected 2015-08-20/2019-03-30 | study: EMG produced TPA metagenomics assembly of...
TGCCGGTTAGCTCTGCCGTGAGATGCAGGGTTTTATGCCGGAAGACCATTGGAGCAGGAACGAGTGTCCGGTTAGGTTTTCCGAACGCCCGACCGGTGGTGTCTGACGAACGTAGTGAGGAGTTCCGCCGGGCAGTGAAGGAAAGCCTTAACGGACCGTTCCAGGCGAACCGGTCTGACGGTATAAAGCCCGGAATCGGAATAGAAAGAAAAAAAAATTAAACCTACTATTTTTTAGTTACAGCGGTTACAAAAGTACAATAAATACCTATTTCCTTGATAACATGAAACCAAAGTCAGCTGGAATAAACTATCTTTTTAGTTAATATTTCTTTAATTTTACGAGGAATGAAATCTTTTATGAAAAAAATGTCGATCTTGACGCAACGTAATAAAACAGGATGCATCTATATAATAAAACACGATTCGGATGAAAACAAAACCTAACTTCCAAAAAATCAGGCATTGGCTTCACATAGCCATATACATTCTTGTACTTTTGCTGTTTGCCAATTACGAGTCTCAGCGCAAACAACACCCGGAGCGTAACAAGCTTTTTGTAGATCAGCACCAACAGGCGTATGTGGAAGTCCCTTCGAATAAAAGCTAAACCGGAAAGAGGGAGAACAACACTAAAAAACGCTATCTGAAAAGATAGCGTTTCGGTGCACGGGTGGAGAGGCTCGAACTCCCGACACCTGGTTTTGGAGACCAGTGCTCTACCAACTGAGCTACACCCGTATTTGACGCTGCAAAGGAAAGCAAATTTCCTGGAATCTGCAATATTCCTGTACATATTTCTTAGATTTTTTTCCGCTTCAATTTTCCCATACGCCCCGGTTTAGAAATAATATTTTGACTTACAGCTTTTCATCTTTTTCAGCAATTCCTCCACCCAATAAAATATCTTCGTGGTAAAAAGCAACAGGTTGTCCCGGAGCAACGGCCCAGGCAGGCTCACTTAAGACCACTTTCAAGCGGTCAGGGCTCAAACGTTCAGCCCGGATATTTCCCCTCGGATTTAATCCCAACCCCCGGATTTTGATTTCTACCCCGTCAGCTAACAAATCCCCAAAGTACACTGCCTCCACCTGCCCGACTGTCAGTACAGAAGTATATAACCCGGATTTGGGAGCGACAATAATACTGTTCCTCTCCACATCGATCTCCCGGACATACATAGGAACTCCGGTCCGGTCGGGAATCCCCCGTTTCTGTCCAACCGTATAATTCAAGATTCCGGCATGTACGCCCAATACCCGTCCTTTATCGTCAATAATTTCTCCACTTTCCTGTCGGAAGTCTTTTATAGGATAATCCTTTATAAAATCACGGTAATCCTTATTTTTCAGAAAACATATCCCCATGCTCTCCCGTCTCCGGGCCATCTGCTCGTATCCATTCCGGGCCGCCCACTCCTTCACTTGTTTTTTGGTATATTCACCCAAAGGGGTCAACGCTCTTCTTAAAAGCGCCTGAGGCAGGCCCCACAAAAAGTAAGACTGATCCTTCTGAGGATCGATCCCTTTCCGGATATAAAATCTTCCCTCCCGTTCGGCAATCCTGACATAATGCCCCGTTGCGATATACTCCACTCCCAACTCATCAGCCACCTGCTGTAACAATATCCACTTTACCCGGCGGTTACAAATGCAGCAAGGACTCGGCGTAAGACCCGACCGGTAAGCTTTTACGAAAGGATCAACCACCTGCTGCCTGAATAGTTCATGTCCTTCCCGGCAGAGGAAAGGGATATTCAGTTTTTCACAACTGTCTCTCACACCGCTTAAATCATTTTTCTCCCACAATTCCAGGGTCACCCCGATCACTTCATACCCTTGCCGGCGTAACAATAAAGCGGTCACAAAACTATCGACCCCTCCGCTCATACCGACAACCACCTTTTTCATATACAGATTTTTGAACTAGAAAAATTTTCAGGCAAAAAACAAATAGGCGATCACGACCGCAGCGATAATCCCTGCTAAATCGGCAATCAGTCCACACGGAACAGCGTAACGGGTATTCCGGATCCCCACCGCCCCGAAATAAACAGCAATGATATAAAAAGTCGTATCCGTCGCCCCCTGGAAAGTACAAGCCAAACGTCCGGCAAATGAATCGGCCCCGAAAGTCTTCATGGTATCGATCATCATCCCCCGGGCACCGCTTCCACTCAGCGGTTTCATCAAAGCTGTCGGCAGCGCATCCACCCAGTCGGCATTAAAACCAAGTCCTTCTATCCCCCGGGTAATCGCAGACATCACCACTTCCATAGCCCCGGAAGCCCTGAATACCCCGATCGCCACCAAAATCGCGATCAAATAAGGAATGATCTTTACAGCAGTAGCGAATCCATCCTTAGCCCCCTCGATAAAAGCATCGTACACATTGATCCGCTTCCAGGCCGCCATCCCGATAAATACCATGATGATACCGAACAGAATGATGTTACTGGCGACATTCGAAACAACGGTTACCGCTTCTTTATCCAAGGTTGAAAAATACCAGATCACTCCCGCCATCAAAACCGAAATTCCTCCCAAATAAGCCAGAATCACTCTATCGAACAAATTGATCTTTTGATAAATAGCGACAGCGATCAAACCGGCCAAAGTAGAAAAATAAGTGGCTAGTAAGATAGGAATAAAAATATCGGTCGGATTAGCAGCCCCCAATTGGGCCCTATATACCATGATCGACACCGGTACGATCGTCAGTCCTGAAGTATTTAATACCAGGAACATAATCTGAGCATTCGAAGCCGCATCTTTCCGGGTATTGACTTCCTGCATTTGCTGCATCGCTTTCAATCCCATCGGTGTAGCAGCATTATCCAAGCCCAGCATATTAGCAGCCAGATTCATCATAATGGACCCATGGGCAGGACTATCCTGAGGCAGCCCAGGGAAAAGACGGCGGAAAAACGGATTGATCATTCCTGACATCACCTGCACAGCCCCACCCCGTTCACCGATTTTCATGATCCCCATCCACAAGGTCAGCACTCCGGTCAGCCCCAGGGAAATCTCGAAACCGGTCTTCGACATATCGAAAGTAGAGGTCATCATAGCGCTGAATACTTCCGTATCACCTCCTATCACTAAACGAAATAAAGCGACGATAAAGGCAACGGCAAAAAAGAAAATCCAGATATAATTCAACACCATAATTCACTACACCTGATTAACGCAAAGGGAACCGATCACGACAAGTAAAAAGCAAAACTTTTTACTTGTCAGCCAGTCCCTTGCAAGCTTTAAGGGTATTTTGCAGCAAAGACACAATAGTCATCGGCCCCACTCCTCCCGGAACAGGCGTGATATAAGAACATTTAGGAGCTACTCCTTCAAAATCTACATCCCCCACCAGGCGGAAACCGGACTTCGTTTTATCCGAAGGTACCCGGTGGATTCCGACGTCTACCACTACCGCACCTTCTTTTATCATATCGGCAGTCACAAAATGAGGTTTTCCCAAAGCGACGATCAGTATATCGGCTTGTAACGTCATTTCTTTTATATTTTGCGTACGGCTATGACAGATCGTCACCGTACAATCTGCATATTTATCTTTACGTGACATCAACACCGCCATCGGAGTACCTACGATATTGCTTCTCCCGATCACCACACAATGCTTCCCTTGAGTGGGTATTTCATAACGTTTCAGCAACTCTACGATTCCCGCGGGAGTTGCAGGCAGATAGGCAGGCAAACCGGTCACCATCTTGCCGACATTGCAGGGATGAAATCCATCCACATCTTTATCGGGATCGATAGCCATCAACACTTTATGCTCAGAGATATGGCGAGGCAACGGCAACTGTACGATATAACCGTCTACGTCGGCATCCTGATTCAACTTATCGACGACAGCCAACAATTGTTCTTCGGTAATATCGGCCGAATACCTCATTTCGGTGCTCTTGAAACCGACCTCCTGGCAAGCCTTTACTTTACTGGCCACATAAGTTTCACTCGCCGGATCGTTACCTACCAGAACGGCCACCAAATGAGGTGTTTTGGCTCCGGCTGCTTTCATCCGTTTTACTTCATCTGCCAACTCTTGTTTTACCTGAGTTGCAATTTTTTTCCCATCTATTAACTCCATTTCTTCTATTCACTTTTCGTTAATCACTTACAGTCGCTCAACGTCTCATGCCGGGCATTTTCCGCATCAGTTTACCACCACCGGACAACATCTTCATCATCTTCTTCGATTCTTCGAACTGTTTCAACAGACGGTTCACATCCTGAACGGTCGTTCCACTCCCTTCAGCAATTCGCTTACGGCGTGAACCGTTTATCAGGGCCGGATCCTCCCGTTCTGCAGCAGTCATGGAATAGATAATCGCTTCAACTCCTTTAAAGGCATCGTCGTCGATATCGATATCTTTCAGTGCTTTACCGACACCGGGAATCATGGAAGCCAGATCTTTGATATTTCCCATCTTTTTGATTTGCTGGATCTGACTCAGGAAATCATTAAAATTAAACTGATTGCGGGAAATTTTCTTTTGTAATTTTTTGGCTTCTTCGGCATCGAACTGTTCCTGAGCCTTTTCTACCAGGGACACGATATCTCCCATCCCCAGAATACGGTCGGCCATACGTTCGGGATGGAAGGCGTCCAAAGCTTCGAGTTTCTCTCCGGTTCCGACATACTTGATCGGTTTGTTCACTACCGTACGGATAGAAAGAGCGGCCCCCCCCCGGGTATCTCCATCCAGTTTGGTCAGAATCACTCCGTTGAAATCCAGCCGTTCGTTAAATTCGCGGGCAGTATTCACTGCATCCTGACCGGTCATCGCATCGACCACGAACAGGGTTTCATTCGGATGAATAGCCTCTTTAATTGCAGCGATCTCGTTCATCATCTGCTCGTCGATAGCCAAACGTCCTGCCGTATCGACAATCACCACATCATACCCCTTCGCTTTGGCTTGTTTAATGGCATCCAAAGCGATCCTTACCGGATCTTTGGTCGTCTCATCGCTATATACAGGCACCTGGATCTGTTCGCCCAATACTTTCAACTGCTCGATAGCAGCGGGACGATAAACGTCACAAGCCACCAGCAAAGGTTTCTTCCCTTTTTTATTCTTCAATAAATTGGCAAACTTACCGGAAAAGGTCGTTTTACCGGAACCTTGCAAACCGGACATCAAAATAATAGCCGGATTACCTTTTATATCTACTTCGACATTCTTGCCCCCCATCAACTCAGCCAACTCGTCGTGGACAATCTTCACCATCATTTGTCCCGGTTTGACAGCCGTGAGCACATTCATACCCAAAGCTTTCTCTTTCACCCGATTGGTGAAGTCCTTCGCTATTTTATAGTTGACGTCGGCATCTAACAAGGATCGGCGCACCTCCTTCAAGGTCTCCGCTACATTCAATTCTGTGATTTTTCCCTGCCCCTTTAATATCTTGAACGACCGTTCCAGTCTTTCCGATAAATTCTCAAACATATCTTATTCGCTTTATATTTAATGATTATTTTATCTTTTCCCAATATTTTTCAACACCACAAATGTTTTATCGATCAAGGCATTATCAACCACCACCGTAAACTCGTTGGTAGAAGAGATGACTTCGGTCAGATTGATACCTTCCCAAGATAATTCTTTCATAATGGTATAATAAAAACCGGCCTGCATACTGTTCCCTTTCGGCAATTTCAGCGTCACCGAAGACAGACCGTTTTTTTTAAAGAGACACAACTCATCTTTAAAATAATCGGCGATCAATTCCTCCATCGTGTCGCTGATCACAAGATTGGTTTCGAAAACTCCCTGTACCATCGTATAAAAAATCTCATCGTTTTTCACCAGATTTTTCAATACTTCGATATGGCAATCCAATAGAGTAGGTGAATTTTTAAAAGTATAGTCACACAAACTACTCCTAAGAATAATATCCCCCATATTACTCAGCAACTTATTCAACTGCACCTGCTCCCGCACCTGCAAATAAGGCGCCAACCGATTCAAGGCCATCACAATAGCCCCGGTATTCACTCCCTTCTGCAACGCTCTCTCCACATCGGGCTGCAATTGCCGGGCAAGCGAAGAAACATTGATAATGCCCGCCGCTAAAGACTCCGACAGATAAGGCCGGTGTTTTACGATATCTTCTACAACATGAGAAATACTGACCATATAAAGTACATTTAAAAGATGAGCTGTTTAATTTTCAACAAAAATAGTATATTCTGAGCATTTAACCACCGATTTTTCTATTTTTTTCATAAGAAACGAAAGAAATGAATACAACCAGACAAACGCATAAAAATAACCGATAAAATAGAAAAACCAAAAAATCCGGCAGGATCACTCTTACCGGATTCACACAACATAAATTTGAAACTACACTTATCAACGCATCATTCTGCAATTGTACAAGGAAGTGACACGTTTGCCTTCATATCCTTTAAAAGATACCCGGATTTTATCTTTTCCCTCGGTAAATTTAGCAGGGATTACAATCGTATTTTCGACGAAGTTTCCATCTTCACCTTTAGGAGAGAACAATTCCAGACGTACACCATCGATCAGGATTTCGAAGGTATCACGACCACAATCCCCACCCCAGAAAGTCATCATCATCTTCATGGATTCCGTCCCGGATACTTTCATATCGAAATCAAAATATCCGGTCGGATAAGCATACCGGTATTTTTTACCCCTGAAATCTCCGATACGGCTTTCCCCGGCACTCAGGTTATGATCCCGTTCGGGCTGCATTTCTCCCAGCACGATATAATCGACAGTCACCTTATTCAGTTCTTCGATCCGCAATCTTTCTGCTTCATATTCCGCCTGTTTTTGTTTCCATTCCCCGGGTGAGAATACATCCCAATACACCGTATAATACTGATCGTAGGTATTGTAAAAAGGAATCAACGTCACCTCTTTCGGATAACCCAAACCTTCGGTTTCAAAAGTCAGCGGTTTACCGTTTACCGGGTGGATATACTTACATACCTGTTTGTCGGGTGAAACAAAAACCGGTACACCGCGGATCGGTTCTATCTCTTTCTCACCCAATGCACCTGCCAGTAAAGTCGGTCCGTAGAACACAGCCCGCCGGTCGGCATTATCCGGCATTTCCTTCGTATAAAGATTCATCGGTATATTCAATTCGATCCGGTCGCCTGCTTTCCATTTCCGTTCCAGCGTAACGAAAGATCCCGGTTTAGAAGTTATTTTTTGCTTTGTACCGTTCACTTTCACCACAATTCCTTCGCCGGCCCACACCGGATAACGCAGATTCAAAGCCATAGGCTGACGTTCCCCCTCGACCACTTTCAACGTCACCCGTCCATTCTCCGGATAAGCGGTTTCCAGCCTCACTTTCAATCCCTTCTCTTTCCAGGTCAATACCGAGGGTATATAAAGATTGACAAACAGAGAACGGTCGTCGCTACCGTGACTGTAAATCGCCCCCCCGTACTTGGAATGATTTTCAAAACCACTTCCCATACAACAAGTGAATGAATTGTATTTATCGCAAAAATCTTTCCGGGTTCCCATCGCCAGCGGCACAAAATAACAGGTCATTCCCGTTTCGGGATGCTGAGAAGCCAGGATGTGATTATACAATGCTTTCTCGTAAAAGTCGAGATACTTCGGATCTCCGGTCCATTCATACAGATGCCGGCTCAATTTCAGCATATTATAAGTATTACACGTCTCACAGGTAGAATGCGTCAGGCGATCGTTCAGTTTATCGGGTGTCGAAAGATATTCTCCCGAGCTATTTCCCCCGTTAGCATAACTATGATGATTTACCATCGTTGTCCAGAAAAATTCGGCAATCCGTTCATCTTTTAGGTTTCCGGTCAACTCATACTGACGTGCACTACCGATGATCTTCGGTATCTGGGTATTCGAATGCAATCCGGGCAGGATATCTTTCCCTTCTGCCAACGGTTCCATCAATCGTCTGTGGTAAAATCGATATGAAGCGTCCAGGTATTTTTTATCTCCGATCAGAGCATACACCTGTGCCAATGCTTCGTTCATACCACCGAACTCACAATTCAGCATCGTCTGTACCTGTTCGTCCGTCAGTCCGGCAAGTACATCCACCAGATAATCGGCCAAATTCACCAGTACTTTTTTAGCAGTCTTGTTCCCAGCTAACAGATAAGCATCATTGAGTCCCATCATGGTTTTATGTTCGTTGTACCAGGGGACCCACAAGCCGTTCAAATCGAATCCGGCCGAACGGATAATCCCCTTTTTCACCTGTTTGAATACCCGGTCTCCCCCCGGCATGCCACCGATAAAACCGTTCACAAAATATTGCTGGCAACTATCCAGTTCGTGCACGATATAATCCACCCGTTGTTTGAAGCGTTCGTCTCCGGTAGAGGCATACTGTTGTGCCACAGCCGAAAGATAATGTCCCAGGGTATGCCCGGCTATCCCCATAGACTCCCAGCTTCCATAAGATTCTCCTTTCGGCTCGAGGCCTGCATTCTTCAGGAAATTCGATAACAAACGGTCCATATCCATTTCCAGCATCCATGCCGCATTCCGGTCCATAGCATTCTTAAAAGGGCTATCCAGCAAACGGACATCCTTCAAACCGAAATACTTCACCTTCGCCGGCACCACATTCCCGACAGCCAAGGCCGTGCAATGCTCACAGGCTCGGCCTACCGACACAACCCCTATAACCAGTAACAATCCTATTATTAATTTTCTCATAACTTCCATTATTTTCAAATTCTACCTTTGCACCTCTTTACTCTGTTCCGAGTACAATCACATTCGCACTAAAAGGGCCTACTTTCACCTGTTTGGTATTTTTCAAACTTTTTTCCGACACTTTCACCACACTTTCCTGTCCCGGTGTATTATAAGCCATATCGTCGGGTCCGGTAAGGGTATAAATCGTCGCCACCCCGTTCAACCGGCATGTTTTTGCCTGATACTCAAACTGTCCACCCAGTATATCCAGATCGAAAGTCACTTCTTCCCAGCCCGGATTTATAACAGATAAAGTCAATGCCTGATCGGAAGACCGGATAGCGGCAGCGACATCCAGGGGACGTAACTCTCCGTCCACTTTCACCGGAACGGTACCGAATTGTTCGCGATATAATTTCAACACCTCGCCGGTCGAAGCATAACAAGCATCCGTCGTCGTCGCTTTGATACAACCGATGACATTCACCGTTTGTGCATAATTGGCCATAAATACCATATCGCTTTGACGGAGGAACTCATTCAGTCCGGCAGCAATCCCCAAAGCATCCCGTAAGAAATAACGGGTACCCAATTCGCCATAGATATGAGGGCCGTACCAATAATTCCATTCGTCCATACAAATACGGATATCTTTACCTTCCAAAGCGGGAATATCTCTCCGGTACCCCCGGTGTGCCTCGGCTATCCGGCGAATATTACGGGGAATTTGCAATACGTGTGTCATCAGTCCTCCGCCATGCCAGTCCTGACAATAAAAATGTTCGCTCACCAAATCCATCCGCTCGGCACAATTAGCCAAAATCATTTCGTCCCACCGGCCCACTTCTCCGACAGCGATCAGGTGGATAGAAGAATCTACTTTCCACATCGCATCTGCAAAACTGTTATGTTTTTTCACAAAAGCTTCCGTACTCATAAAACCGAGTTGCCAATCCCCGAACATTTCATTCCCGACGGACCACCATTTCACCTTCCAGGGTTTTGCCTGTCCGTTTTGTTTCCGCCATTTACCCATCGGTGTATCCTCTGTACCGTTACAATATTCCACCTCATCGGCAGCTTCTTTTACCCCTCCCAAACCGGCATTTACAGCAATATAAGGCTCGGTATCCAACAATTCACACAATCGCATAAACTCATGGATCCCGACATCGTTCGATTCCACTCCTGTCCAGGCCGGATTTCTCCGGGGAGGCCGTTTATCCCGTTCACCGATCCCGTCATGCCAATCATAACCACTGACGAAATTACCTCCCGGCCAACGATATACCGGAGCTTTCAATCCTCTCAGCAAAGCCAGCACATCCGCCCGGAAGCCGTCGATATGATCATCCGGCATCAAAGAAGCCGTACCGATCCATAATCGTCCTTCTTTTTGCGGACAGATCGAAAAAGTAGCATCCTTTACTTTATGATCGAAAGCTGAAAAATGCACCGGATATTTACGATAAGTAGTCCCGACCTCCAAGGATAATTCCTGAATAAACGAACCGTAATTCAACATCACTTTTACCGGCATTTCGCGATCGGCTTTCATTACAATATATCCCGAACAGGAAATACCGGGCCGTAATCCCAGTTGCGTCTGTTTCAGCGCGATCCGTTTACCGTCGGATTTCAACACCGGAGTATGCCGTCCTGTATAGGGAGCTGTCTCGTCCATATACAAACCTTTTTCCGCTTTATCCGTGCCCGCAATCTGCCAGGGAGAACCTTTTTGCCCCGGAGCATACCAGAATTTCCGGTCCATCAACATTTCGGCCCAGATACCTCCATAAATACAATGCCCCATATGTTCTATAAATTGCCCATAAATATAAGGAGACATCTCCGCCTTTTGCTCTGCCGGATCAACTTTTATACTGGTTTCGATGACCTCCGTACCCAGACATTCGAACGAAAGATCGTCAAACCATACTTTCCCTTTTGCTTTTCCTTCTGTTCCCAGCAAACATGATACGGTGACACAATCGTTCGCTCCGGTCTCAAAATCACAACTGACCAAAGTCCAGTCTTGCGTACCGGTAAAATCAGGCAATTGTACCTCGACTCCCTGCAAGCGGAATCCGGCTCCCCCTTGCGGTTCGGCCACTACATTTTCACATTTGATCCACCCTTTGAAGCGATATTTCGACCACGGTTTGAGATTCACCCGGTTATTCCAGTATCCATTAGCCAAACCGTCGGCTGAAATACATAAACTCCGGGTACCGTCATGAGCCGTTGCATCATAGAAGTGCAAAACTTCTTTACTGGCAGGAGGAGCCTGCCAATAGAGCACTTCTGAAGAAACGACCTCTTCGGCAGAACCGTTCTTTATTTCTCCCCACTGTCCACCGGTCAAAGGTTGACGCTCTTTTGGGACAGAACATGCACAAAGCACCGCTATCCCGAATAAAACGATATTATTCTTCTTCATTTTCGATATTTATTGATGTATTTATGACAACTAATCTGCTCGTTCGTAGCCGGGAAAAACTCGCTCAAAATATCGTACAAACCGCGGTCATATGCCTTCAATTCCTTGCGGGTATTCACCTGGTTATGCTTTCCGTCCGGCTTAGGAACTTCAGCATTCACATTAAACCAATCCTGTACTCCTTCGGCCCAATACTCTTCGATATTGGTCGCGGCATAGGTATCTTTCCACTTTCCGGCAGCCAAAGCGGCATCATAAGCTTTTTTCAGACGTTCATTAAAATCGGGATATACAGTCAGTATTCCGATCAAATGAATCGAATGGGCAAATTCATGGACCAGAATATCTTCAGCATGGTATTTATCGATCTGATATCCCAAAATATTTTCTTCGGCACAAGTCGTCAAAGGCAACCACTTCGTTCCTCCTAATCCCCTGGCTCTCAAGTCCCAATTCAAAGAAGTATCCCGAGCCAAATGAGCATGTTCGGGGATATCGGTCGTACCTTCATAACGAGCCATGACGCCCACACGGGTACCGATATCTGTCATCGCCTTCAACACCCCGGCAGGCAGATATCCGGTCAACGCCGTCAACGTACGGTGAGCCGCATACATCGCCGAATCGGGAACCCGCCAGGAAGCTATAATATGAATCCCGTTGGCATTCAGGTATTTCTTGTAAAAAGGATTCAGCTTCAGCTCTAGCGGTGGAGCCGTAATCCCCGGTTTCTGTCCGGTTACTCTCTGCTGCGCCTTTCCCAGACACAGCAGACAACAAAATACAATGCACATCACATATTTCATAACACTTTCATATTAGGGTTAGACAATCTGCCCACCAGCACGCCATGCAGAGGTACATCATTAGCATCCGGATTTTCATCCGCCTACCGGTTTAATACCTTCCTCCCCACTTTATTACGTCCCGGTTTTTCCTTTTTCAAATCACCTAAACAAAGGAATGACATTCCCTTAACTTTCAATAAAACATATATGCAAAAAAATACAACAATTGTACAAATCGAGTTTTTAAAAGGAAAATAGCATATAAAAATCATACATACGATTGTTGACTTGCCCCCCAAAACCTCCTAATAAAAAAGGAACGGTGCATGTCCAGTTTTAAACCGTTATTACCGTTTTAACTGTCGGCACCGTTTTAACCTTAAAATAGCATCCGGTATCGGAGAAAATTATTCTGCAAAAACCAAAGTTCTGATACAATGTTCGGTTTGACCGGATGCCCATGAATAATAGTCGAACTCAAAATATAAAGTCTTCGTATTTTTATCATAGTAAGCGATATAATCCGATTCGAGAGCCGTATTCACCGGTTCATACATCGTCACGATTTCAACTTCATAAGCTCCTGAAGGAGCCCCGTCTGCAGTAGATTCCACCTGATTAATCTTAAATAATAGTGGATAAGCAGTATTTCCATTATCCAACCCCATAGCATAGTCGTAATCGGCAGCCCTGAATTTGGCATAGCGATCGTCATAAAGGCTAGTGCCTGCAGCTTCCAGTTCGGTTGTTATCTCATCGTACTCTGCTTTCGTATAGATTTTATCACCGAAATGAACATATCCGGTATATCCTTCTTCTGTCAATGTATAGTTTCCGGCTAATACACCGGCCTCCAAAGCCGGTAAAACGACTACCGATGAAGCATCCATCTGGGTCACCGTAAAGCTTTCGGTAACCCCTTCCCACACTCCGGTAATCGTAGCCGTACGGGTTTTTCCGGTATTGTTCGCTGTAGCCGTCAGATTCAGAGTCACAAAAGCATCGTCTTCGCCAGCGACGACCATATAACCGTCGGTACCCTGTACAAAACTGACTCCCTCACTACCGACAGTCAACCAACTCACACCGGTCCCTTCTACTTTATACTTCGTCATACCGATATAATTTCCGGAAGTATTCGACTTTGTACCTCCCGTATATGAAAATTTCACTTCTTCAGTTCCCCAGTCAATCACCGCACAAGGTTGTACCAAAGTCATCGTCTGGGTCAGATTCCCGGCCTTAATCGTTACAGAACCGGTGATTTCCTGAGCGGTCGTATTCAAATTCGCCACCGAAACAGTCACGATAGAATCATTGGTCCGGCTAGCTGTAAAATCGTCCGTTACGCTTTCTACAGTCCAACTATCCGTATAGGCTTTCACTTTAATATCACCATTTCCTCCCCAAAAAACCAAGTTTTCCAGGCTGACATCACTTAACATAAGTCCGGATTCCTGACTAACCGTCACTTTTTTTACCGACTGCTCTTTCTGTACCGTAATCGTCGCTGTCCGTACCGCTGCCTCCGTATCGTTCGGGTCCACCCTGACGGCTATCGAATCGGTGCCCTGAATCCATTCCGGTTTACACCACGACTTATCCGAGCTAAAGGTCCAATCGTCAGTATTACATTCGACCACAAAACCCTCTTCGCCTCCTTTTAAGCCATAACTCAAATTCGTCTTCGTAACCGCTAGTGCTCCCGACCGCTGAGCAACCGTAAATATTTTATAAAGCTGATCCGATACCGACACCGTGATATGTCCGAAACGTTCTTCAGAGCCGGTATTTACTTCTGCTGTAAAATTCACGATCGAATCCTTTTCTACGGAACAGGTCACCCAATCGGCATCTTTATCGATACTCCATGCAACATCCGACCGCACGATAAACGAACCCGTAGCTCCTTTAGCACTGACTTCCAGGGTGTCGGCAGATAAACTGATCGTAGGTGCAGCCTGCATGACAGCCAGACTTTGTGTCCGGCTACCGGCCTGTATCTTTAATATAGCCGAACGTATTTCAGCCCCTGAATTATCCTGGGTTTTCAATATCAACAAAGTATCTTTTTTCTCATAGGTAATCCAATCGTAATCGTATTCCGCCACCGCCCAGAAGTCGAAAGTCGTCGTAATCTTTACCGTATCCAGCCTTCCCGTTGCAGAACGGTTCAAACGGGACGGAGTCAGATACAAATCGGCACTTTGAGTGGTAAAACTACGTACCACCGAATGTACATCCGCAACAGAAGCATTTTCATATTTGGCATAAGCGACATAAGAATAAGTCGTAGCCGATTCCAATTCGGTCAAATCCAGATACATCACAGAATCGACCTTTTCTACTTTTAAAACATCCCCATAAGATAACAAAGCACTCTTATCGGTCTGTACTCCATAACAGATTCCCACTTCACCGATACCGGCCGTCTCATTCAGGCGGATCCGTACCCGGGCAGATGTCGGCGTGATCGATTCTTCCAGCGGCCCGCCATTCACATGTACCGAGGATGTAGTCAACACATCGTCGTCATCGCTACAGGCTCCTAAAAAAACGGCCAGCAGACCTACTAAAACGGAAAATATTTTATTCTTCATAAGATTCATCATTAAAGTTATACTTAGTTTTTCACCTCCGTATTGACAAATTTCACCCGATAAGGATATTCTTCATCATTGCCGACATCGTCGTCCCAAACATGAGGTTCATGCCGGGTCGGAGCTCCCGATACCACAAACCACAACTGTTTCAGCCCTCCACCGGGCACGGTAAAAGATACGGATGCTTGCGGAGCAGTCCCGGTTGCCTCCCCCATATCCCCGTATACAGGTGTCCAACTTCCTTGCACACCGACAAAACCGAACCTCCATCCTGCTTTGCTATCACCGACTGTCCGATAACGGCTGTCACCTGTAATCCCTTCGAATTCGGCAGTCACCGTCGTTCCTCCTTCCGGTACGCTCAACTGAAAAGCATTATAGCCGTAATCATGCGGTGTAAAAGCGATATTTTGCTCCGTGCCGTGATCTGCAGTCACCGTATCCGGATAGGAACGATAATATCCGTTCTCAGCGATCAGACGGGTCTTGTGGGTATACCAGGTTTGCCGGTCGGCCTCGCTTTGTCTATCGACGATACGCCGCAAATAACCGCCCAAAGGATAATCCCAGGTAATGTCATGACAAGCCGATTCCCACACTTCAGCATTGAATTGATCCTGTGAAAGACCTGCAATCCGTTTATAAGCCGTAATCGGGTCTTCATGGCTTTCAGACTCCCGCCATACCCGTCCCAACATATCTTCCCCATGTTTCATCCGCCAATATTCCATCAGATAAAAAGCCTGGTAACGCAACCATTCGTGCATAAATCCGCGGTGATGATTGGCCAGATAAATAGGTACATCACAATTCCACTCCGGGAAAAGCGCGATATTCTGCCACGCCATATGCTGGGCACACATCTCCCAAAAACTATTGCCATCCTGCGAAGTTCCGCTTTGCCCCTGACGGAAGCCGGCCTCTTTGTTCGGATCGTCACAATACACCTGATATTGGAACGAATGCCCGAACTCGTGGGCGATCGTCTGTCCCACCGGTTTCATCGTCGCCGGATTGACCCACAAAGCTCCGATCACATCATCGTATCCTCCGCCATATGCCGTCCACGTGGTCGTATAATGGACGATCACCATCATCCGGATCGAATCGACGTTCGAATTTCCCGGAGTGACAAAATTCAGGGAATCATGATACAATTTATAGAAACGCTCTCCTTTTTCGAGTAAATCGTCGAGATCGACAGTCATATCCACCCCATTCAAAGGCGGAGCACTTTTGGGATCGTCACCGAATCCTTTTTCCCAGAATACCACAAAATTTTCGGAAGAAACCATCCGGTGATAACTGAGCCGACTGTTATCGTCATAAAAATCCATAGACCGCAAATCATCCTGGACCGGGAAAAACAGCTTCTTTCCACTGGGCAATACGGTGGCTTTTCCTTGTACCTCACTGTCGGTAAGCCGGCACTCGATCTCAAAGACTCCTTTCTGAGTCACAGACAAATTACAATCGAAAAAGAGATCTTTCCTGAAAGCGGTATTCGCTTTCTCAACCTTATATTGTACCGCGTTACCGGTAGATTGTGATACAACCGGATAAGAGGGAACGGGATAAGGAACGATCACCGCTTCGTCGGTATAGATAATTTCTGCCCAGGGATTAGCCGTTTCAAAATTATTTTTATTTGTCCGGGTCACCCAACGATCTTTCCAACTAATGCTCTGATTGCGTCTGTCTTTAACTTTCAGTATCAAATAACCATAATTTTTATTATAAGCACTGCCTAAAGCCCCGGCGAATTCCTGCAGCTCTTCCTCGCTCAGTTCTTTACTACTCACGTCGGCAGGAGCTTTATCGCTATCCGTCGTTCCCCAGGTTGCCGATACAGTGACAGCCTTAGCCGAATTGTCTTTCAACTGGATGCGACAAACGCCTTCTTTGATTTGGGTGACGCCTCCACTGCTAATCTCCAGATCAACCAGATAAACTGCCGCCGGAATATTTTTGGTACCGGCCCCATACAATATCAGTTTTCCAGTAGAAGCATCGACCGACAGTGTCGCCTTTTGAACCGGATTATATTTAGCCAGCACCGCTTCCATGGTCTTATCCGTATTCAGATCGACAGGCGAAGACCACCCGATGACCTCACAGCTCTCGAAAAAAAGCGGTTCACTTTCTTTGGTCGAAAAATTACGGACATCTTTGATCTTTACCGTGATATCCTCCCCGACTCCCTCCGGTAGTTTCAACGCTTCAGATTCATAATCTTCTCCTTTGAGCACGGAAAAGACCGAGGAACCGTATCCCACCTCATCCAGATCGATCCCTTTGATTTTTTCGTTACCGGAACACCCGGAAGAGAAGCCTATCGCCAGGATAGCGATAAGCCTCCACCCCTGTTTTAATACTTTATATCCCATATTTATTCTACTGCTGAATAATAATAAGCATCCCAGTCTTCCGCACTACACCAATCTTCGTGGAATAAGAAACGCAATACCAGTTTTTTCTTTTTGTAGTCGTAATACGACTCATCTTTCACTACACTATTGGCTCCCGGTTCGAGGAATTTCACCACCTCCACCCGGTAACATCCCGGAGCATAAGAAGCTTCCTCATAGTGTAATTTGAAACACAAGGGATAACGGAAATCCACAGCACCGGAAGCCGAAATAATGTAGTCGAAATCATAGGTTCCGAAATCGCTTCTCCTATCCCAATCTACCGTATATCCCTCTCCCGCCATATATTGTTCTTTAGAAAGAATAATGCTTCCGATGGTCCCTCTATCCCGGCTCCATACCACCATACTATCCAATTGCCAGGTGAACGATGAAAGATCGACCTCTTCTATCCTGAACCCTCCGGCTACAGTCATCATGACCGTTCCGCAATCCACCGTTATCGTTTCTCCCGGCATCCCTTCATCGGGCATCGTTGCAGAGACATAAGCCGTATCGTATCCGGTCATGGCTAGTCCCAACGTATAATCTCCCGGCCCCGGCACCTTCACAGTTGCAACACCATCTGCATCGGTCATATCGGCCCCGGTTTCCAGTCCCAAAATAGAAACGCCTGTGATCGGCAGGAAAGTAGAATCGTCTAAAACGGTAAAATTGATCACATAGGACACCGTTTTGGGATTCAAAGCAATCTTTACCTCCACATTTTTCGTACTTCCTTCGCTTACTTCCCCGATAGCTACCGTCGTTGTATAATCCTGATAAGCTTCATGAGAAAATACCAGATTAGCGACAGCCCGCGGAGCCTGATCGAAGGTCAGCGTCGCTTTGCCATTGGCATCGGTCGTTTCCGAAATTTTCAAAGCAGTCTGCTTCAAAGTTACCTCCGCTATCGGTAAGTCCGTTTCTCCGTCGACCACCGTCAGATTCACAACGGCAGCTCCGGCAATGTATTCTTCATCGGTGATCTCGTCATTATCGTCATCCGTACAGGCCCCAAAAGCCAATGGCATCATCCATAACAAAAATGCCAGATATTTAAATCTTTTCATACACTTCGGTTTTAATTATTTCTTTACCCTTTGAACAACACCGGTATCATCAGCTCCTTTCAGCTGATAAGTAATTTCAAAAACTCCTTTACGCTGTATAAACCAGCTGAAACGGAGCCAGATATCAACCCCTTTGGTCGTCGCCGAAGGAATGATCCGATAATAAGACAGATCGTCGGTAGACGTCGGCGCATTGATCAATGGGAAAGGAGCCATAGGGAAAGGAGCGATCATCGCATCCGAAGTATAATACATCTTCTGCCAGGGACTCCGTTTTTCGTAGCTTCCCAAATCCGATTGCCGCTGACGGATTTCTCCTCCGCTATTCGCACCCGTATTCGGTGTCCAATCGAAAGCCTCTCCATAATGATCCAGCACTTTCAGAATCATATAACCGTAGTCCTCGTTGTATTCTCCTCCTGCTGCTGCCAATTTACTTTTAAAAGCTTCCAGATCGTCTCCTTTCAGTTCTTTGTAGGTCATAACCGGATTCAGACGGGTACCCGAATTACTGGAATTCCACAAATCATAGGTACCTTCTTTTATAAAGGAAGAACTCTCGGTCAGAATGATGGTACAAGCATTCCTGATCACCCGGGTCTCTTTCACATTCGACACTTTGATATCGATTTCATATTCACCTACCGGTACGTTCAAAGTACCCTCGGAAAATTCCAACCGTCCTCCCACCGGATTGACCTGAAAGGTCGGATAAGGCTGCATAGAATATTTAGCGGCTACCTGTTCCCAGGTTGTATCCGTTTCCGAATTAATCTTTTCTTTCCAGAAAGTAATCTCACTTTCGGAATACCAGGCCTCTTCGGTTTTTCCGGTTTCTACATTACGAATATCCAATAGCTCGACATTTACCGGACCGGTGGAATTATCCAGCTCCAACGCTTCGGAATAAGTCGTCAGCCCTTGTTCTACCGTAAAAGGATCGGTCACATAGTAAATATTACTGCTCATGTATCCTTCTTCAATCTTGTCGCAAGCCACCAGAACACCTCCGGCGCCCAACAGTCCATATATCAGTTTCTTTATTTTCATAACTTTCGGTGTTTAATCATTTCCAACTTTAAATGCAGAAAAAACGTGAGAATTATCGAGTACATGCAAAATCGTACCTGTTTTTGTACAGATAATACCTGTTGTCTGGCATTTCACCGAGATATCCTGTTCTTTCAATTGCTCGGCCGTCGAATCGAATTCCTTGCCGATCGGATCGATTTCATCACCGATAATCTTGCGCAAATACAGAAAAGAGGGCTTGGTCACCACAGTTACACTGGTTCCGGGTACCGTCCAGTCACTTTCGTTAGTGGACTCCTGCTGATAAACGGCATATCCCGAACCATCCCCGGAATAATTGAGAAATTCGGTGGGTATTTTAGGGGCAGTCGCTAATTCGATCTTATCCTGGAAAAAATAGATCCGGATCGAATCGGCGGTAAAATCACGATAGAGCGAGTCGAGGGTATAGGCCCACCCTTCGTCACCATGCTCATCGGCCAACTGATCGGAGCGTTTTTTCAACAAAGCTTTAACACTGAAATCCGAACAAGCGAAAACAGTAGCTGCACGATTCATTTCTTCTTCCAACCCATAATGGTCGATGATCTGAATCAACGTATCGAACATATGGTAGGTATGCGAAGACAAGTATTCGTAAGGCGTAGTATTCGACTCTGCCGAATGGGTTCCACCATCGTCCAGGTAATCCTGAATACAGGATGTCATTCCGAATAAAAACAGAACGGATATATACAATAATTTTTTCATAATATGCTGTTATTAAATTAGATTTTACCCTGCCAATAGGAAGTTTGACGTATCACACTATTATTCTCGAATAAATCCGGATCCAGCGGCCAATAATGGATTCTCTTCGCCATATTCGCTTCTGTAACATTATAAAGTAAAGAAGTACCGGTTTCATAATAATAACGTACCAGATCAAAGAAGCGATGGCCTTCGAGAAAGAGTTCCCGGGCACGTTCGTTCAGAATAGCACGTTGTAAAGACACCGAACCGTCGAAATCGCCGATATCGGCCCTTTCCCGTATCTGATTCAGCAAACCGATAGCCACGCCACTGCTTTTTCCCTGAGCGGTCAATGCCTCGGCTTTCAGCAACATGATATCCGACAAACGGAAAATAACATAATTGTTAGCCGGATAAATCGATCCGCTGGAGGCCGACTCGATCTGCACATCCGTATATTTAATCGGAATGATATCTCCACCGGCAGCCAAGCCGATAAACGTCTTTCTCCGGTAATCCGTCGAATCCGGGAAAACAGAAGATATAAAACCGGTATTCAAAAACTTATTGGGTTTTTCTTTGTTGATTGCAGTAGTCAAGTAAGGAGAGGCCAGGATATCCAGAAAAAATACCGTCGTGTATTGGATACCGGAAGAAGCATCGGGAGCTTCTTCTTCCGAATTGAAGAACAACTGGAATATCAACTCTTTGGAATCATTTTTATAAATATTTTCCAGGGTTTCACGAGCTTCAAAAGTATATACGCCACTATTCAAAACAGAGTCACAAGCCGCCACGCACTTGGCATAATCGCGATCCCAGGCCGCCATATGTGCCAAGGTAGCGAATACGACTCCTTTATTGGCACGCACGGCAAAATTGGCATTATCTTCATACTCCCAGGGTAAACGAACACGTGCTTCCTCCAGATCACTGTAAATCAAAGCAGCGACATCGGCTAAAGGCGAACGGGCCACATAATCCGCATTGATGACATTATCCGGAGAAGTTGTCACGATAGGCAGCTCACCCCAAATCCGGTACATATAAAAATAAGTATATCCACGCAAAAAGTACAATTCCCCGATATACTTCTCCTTCTCCCCATCATCGAAAACCTCGTCGCTCATTTGCCCGACCTTTTTCAAAGCCCGGTTACATTGATTGACGACCCGATAGAACAGTTGATAATTACGCAACTGCTTCAAGGGCCGATAGGTTTCACTGGCAGCAATCGCATAATCCAGTTTAAACTGATTCATTTGATTCCAGTCTTCATCTTCATACTCGAATTTGCTGAATACATTGGTACCGGCAATATCTCCATAAGCATAATAAGCTGAATGATTGGCCAAAGCTGCCCTCAACAAGCCATATCCACCGGCAACCGCCGCTTCCACATCTTCCTCGCTATTCCAATAACTTTCGTCCACCGGCTCGCTGTACGGCTCCCGGTCGAGGAAATCGGCACAAGATCCCAATGCCAATGCTGTCCATAGCATCGCTGAATTTACTAAATATCTAAATTTCATCTTCATAGGTCTCAAATTTTACGAATTAAAAGGTTATCTCTGCACCCAAAGTAAACTTGTGAGGAAGAGGATATTCCGAACCATTGGCATAACCATTGGTATTGATATTTTCCGGGTCGGGATAAGTCTTACTCTTCGAGAATACCCAAACATTGTCCATATATCCGTACACTCTCAGACGCTGTAATTTGATTTTATTCACCAGCGCTGTCGGAAACTCATAACTCATCGAAATATTTTTCACCCGGAAAAAGCTTCCGTTATCGGTATAGATCTCATGGGCGATATGCCGGTTGTCCATATGATTGGTTGCGATCAAAGTGGGCAGGTCAGCCTGTTGTCCCGGTGTTGTATAGTATTTCAATCCACCGAAATCCAATGCCGGCCCGGAAACATTTCCCCATCCACCGGCAGAATAAACCCCACCGTTCATCCGATCGGACAAGAAACCATTCCAGAAAGTACGTTTGATCACATAGTTACAAAACACCCCCAATGAAATTCCTTTCCAGCGCACCGTCGTATTGATACCGCCGTAATATTTCGGATCCGGATTTCCCAGAGATACTTTGTCATTATAGTCGATATTATAATCTCCGTTCTGATCGACGACAGCTATATCTCCGGCCTGCATAGTCGTACCGAAGAAGGTCATCCGGTTACCGGTCAGCGGATCGACAGGCACATCGTCGTCAGTGGCATATATTCCATTGCTTCTCCATCCGGTAATTTCATACAAGGGCCGTCCCACCGTCAGAATCCACTCCATCCAGGGAGCTCCGGTGACAATACTCCGGTTGCCGTTCGGCAATTTTTTGATCTGGTTTTTATTCATGGCGATATTCGCATCGATCGTCCACGACCAATCCCAATTGTGCGGAAGCAAATCCAGACTCAATTGTAATTCGACACCGCTGTTCCGAACGGATACCAGATTGTTCTTCGCTTCTGTATATCCGGTGGTGACCGGCAGAGCATAATTGAAAATCATACTCTCCGAATCCCGGATATAATAATCTCCCGTTAATATAATCCGCTTATTCAGGAAATGAGCATCCAATCCGAAATTCATCTGTTTCGACTCTTCCCAACCTAATTCTCTGGAAGTTACGGCAGAGCCGAAGTCATAAGCAATCGTCCCCGAACCATTATAGGAAGTGATCCCACTCCCCCCCCGATAGTCCACGTTGGTGGTTAAAGCCCGGTAAGCATCGTAAAAACCGGCGGGGTCATTTCCCGTAATACCGTAACTACCCCGAATCTTAATGAAGTCGGCCACCTGATTTTCCGGAAAGAACGACTCTTTGGTGATAATCCAGCCTGCCGATACCGAAGGGAAATGTCCCCAACGGTTATCTTTACCGAAACGGGAAGAACCGTCCATACGCCAGTTGGCAGAAAAAAGGTATTTGTCTTTATAATCATAACTCAAACGGGCAAACCAGGATAAACGGGCACGCTCTTCGATCGAAGAAGAAGCATTGGAGTTTTTAGATACAACTCCCTGAATCGTCTGTATAGAATTCGATGCAATATAATTTCCTTCCCCCCACAAATTGTCGATATAAGAGTATTCAGCTCCTTGTCCGAACAATACGGAAAGATTATGTGTTTCTTTAAATGACCGTAGGTATTGAATATAATTTTCTATTTCCCATCTCTTTACCGATCCACTGCTGGAAGTGGCATATGCATTTCCATTATTGCGGTAGGAAGGGATGAAATAATCGTTCCGCGTTGTACTATAACCGAAAGAGTAAGAAGTCGTCCACTTCAAGTAGGGTGTAAAATCGATATTTGCCTGAAAATTAGCATATAAATCCCGGTTGAGGTTTTTATCCAATTCATCCAGATTATTCCCTTTAAAATTTTCTATGTCTTCGTCCGTCAATTTGAAAAACGAAGAAGGGAAGCTCCAGGTAGAGAAAATATTGATACTACCGTTCGTTTTCTTTCGCGACATCTCCGAAAAACGGATATTTCCGGTCAGATTCAGGAAGCTGTAGGGATGTGCATTTAAATAAAGCGATGCCGTATTCCGGGTGAAACCGGTACCGATAACCGTACCCTCCTCATCATAAAAATTATAAGACAACCGATAGCTGGTCTTCTCTCCATAAGCCGACACATTGACATCGTAATTCTGAATCCGGGCCTTCTGGATCACATTCGATTGCCAGTCGGTATTATTATTGAAGGCCGGATTCAAACTATCGGTAATCCAATAATTGACATTCTCCATACCCGGCTTTCCTAAATACTGATAAATCAGATCCATCTTTAAATGGCGTTCGGCAGTACCTACCAAGGTCGAACGCATTGTCGGTTTCATAGCCACCCCATAATAGCCGTTCAAGCGAACCTGAGGTTTACCTGCCTTCGGAGTTTTGGTTTTGATGATAATTACCCCATTAGCCGCACGGGCTCCATAAATGGCCGATGCCGAAGCATCTTTCAACACATCGATCGATTCGATATCATTGGGATTGATCCCGGCAATCGGGTTAGTCCCCGTCAGGTCGATCTGGCCTAAGTCGCCTTCGTCCATCACAATTCCATCCACCACATACAAAGGAGTACTTCGCGAATCCTGGCTGGCAATACTGGTATTCCCACGTAAAGTGACAATCCCCTTTGCACCGGGTTCTCCGGTAATATTCAACACATTCAAACCGGCCACTTTTCCTTGTAAAGCCATTTCCACACTGGGGACCGGAATATTCTCAATCTTTTCCCCGGCCACACTGGCGATTGCAGCAGTCGATTTCTCTCTCTTAATCGCCTGATAACCGATTACTACCACATCTTCCAACTGCTTGACATCCGGCTGAATACTCAGGTTCACCGTTGTTTTTCCGTTTACCGCCACCTCTGTCGTCTTATAGCCGACAAATTTGAAAATCAAAGTAGCGTCTTTGGGTATATTCAACGTGTACTTTCCTTCAATATCCGTCACAGTCCCAATATTCGAACTTCCTTTCAACAATACATTCACGCCAGGAACAGGCTGATTCGTTTCATCCGTCACTGTTCCAGTCACCTTTACCAGATCTGTCTGAGCAAATATACTTGCAGGCAATCCAAATGATAAAAGAAGTATCAGCATATAAAGCCAACACCGGGTCGGTAGACCTCCCCTTTTTAAATTCTTGACAAATTTTTCCATAAACTGATTTGGTTTTGATTTCAAAATATGTTTTCAGGTACAAAAACGTTTGCATAACACCAGCAAACGATTTCACCACTCATGTAGAAAAACGGCTCTTTTTCATAGGCATTGTATTTATTATTAAATGTAAACCCATTAGCAATCTATTTTTGTAAGAAAAACACTTATTAAAAAATGACAAAAAAAATGTTCATTTCTTTTGGCGGGAATCCGCTAAAAGAAAAATGGACAGACGATAATTGACAATTGATAGACATTGGAAACTTCGTTTCCATGAAAAAATAAAAAAGAAAAGAAAAATGAGAGAAAGAATAAAGAAAAAAATCGTTGATTATCAGATAAATAAAAATAAAACCATAGGATTAAAAATATATTATCAATTGTCAAATGACAATTAATAATTAACAAAGTACCCGCAAAGTCCAGGGAATTTATAAACTTTATGAACCTTATAAACTTTCGACTGATTTAATCGAACGTTTATCTTTGATTATCCACTTGATTATTATCATCTATTTAATAAAATAATATAAAGAACGACAGTTTCATTTTTAAATTTCTTTTACAAATGTGGTGGATATTTCGGAACATCTATAGCACAAACATCCGAAAAAATGAAAATATTGTACTTTTCAGTAGATTTTTTAGTCGCTATTTTAACAAAAATATAACAAATACACTGTACAATATTTCTATAAGTGTCTTAAATACAACTATAAAACAAAAAGTAGGTATATTTCGTCGTTACTAATTCGTCTCCGGTGATCGGAATTGGCGACCCGGTCGCTTCTGCCGGTCGTCTACCTTTTTCTATAACTGACCGGCGGAATCATTCAATGAAAAGATAAAGGCTTTTAGAACTGCTTTAAGAAAAGTAACGGATATTAAGTTCTTTCTTTTCAGGCTTACAAAGCTATATACTTAATCCCCCTGGTTTGTCGGGCGAACCTAGATTTTACTCAAAATACCCTCTTCCCTCTCAATTTTCCGCAAATAAAAAAGAGTTAGTTGTCAGCTAACTCTTTGATCATCTGCGGAGAGGGAGGGATTCGAACCCCCGGACCTGTGACAGTCAACGGTTTTCAAGACCGCCGCGATCGACCACTCTGCCACCTCTCCAATGCGGATGCAAATATAGGGTAAAAAACAGAATCTCAAAAATAATTTTCAGGAAAATAAAGGTAAAAACCGAACTATTTCATATTTTATCCATCCTGGCTTATAACCTTGAAGCTGCCCAGGCGTTTAACTTCAAAAAAAGGACATGATCATAACCACTCAAAATATTTTGCTGCTCGGTTCTATCTTGCTATTCATCAGCATCATGATCGGTAAAACAGGGATTAAACTCGGTATTCCTGTCTTATTGTTATTTCTGATTGTAGGGATGGGATTCGGGCGGGATGGTTTCGGAATTGAATTCGAGAATCCGGTAACAGCACAATTCATCGGAGTTATATCATTGAGTATTATCCTTTTCTCCGGCGGAATGGACACCAATATAACAGAAATCAAACCGGTGATCGGTCAAGGAATTACCTTGGCAACCTTGGGGGTACTTCTAACGACGGCATTTACAGGAGGTTTTGTCTATCTCCTCGCTTCCTGGGCATTCCCGGAAGCACAAGCACCCTTGTTAGGATGTTTATTACTAGCTGCCGTCATGTCATCCACCGACTCAGCCTCAGTATTCAATATATTACGTTCCAAAGACTTAAATCTAAAACACAACCTACGTCCCCTGCTTGAATTAGAAAGCGGGAGTAATGACCCTATGGCCTATATGCTGACCATCTTATTGATCCAAATCATTCAATCGGGAGAGTTCAGTTTCGGACAGGTGCTGCTTTCATTTTTCATCCAATTCAGTGTCGGAGGAATTGCCGGATATTTATTGGGACGCTGTGCTGTTTATACGTTAAACCATTTCAGAATCCTCAACCAATCCCTCTACCAGATTGTTCTTCTGACCTTTGTATTTTTCACTTTCTCTTTTACCGAGAAACTTCAGGGGAACGGTTATCTGGCGGTATATATTGCCGGACTGGTCGTCGGGAATCGCCGGATCGTATACAAAAAGAATATTACCAATTTTTTCGACAGTACAGCCTGGCTTTTCCAAATTATCATGTTTCTTACCCTAGGCTTACTGGTCAATCCGAAAGACCTGATCAGCATCTCCTGGCTCGGTCTGCTTATCGGTATCTTTATGATCATCTTCGCCCGTCCCGTCAGTGTCTTATTGTGTCTCCTGCCTTTCCGCAAGATGACTTTTAAAAGCCGGTTATATGTTTGTTGGGTCGGTCTACGCGGAGCTGTACCCATTATTTTCGCTACTTATCCCCTGATCGCCAACATACCGGGAGCCCATCAGATTTTCAATATCGTGTTCTTCATCACCCTACTTTCTCTATTGATTCAAGGAACCAGTGTCACCCATATTGCCAGACTTTTGGGCGTATCCATCAAAAATAAAAAAATGGCCAAGGAATTCGAAATGGAACTACCCGAGGAAGTGAAATCCGTATTTTCAGAAATCATAGTCACCCCGGATATGCTCATTCAAGGAGATCACCTGATCGATATCCCTCTCCCCGACAATACCCTGGTCGTTCTCGTCAAACGCTTCAATCATTTTTTTGTACCGAACGGATGTTCTCAGTTATTCCCAAACGATAAACTTCTGATTATCTCCGATAACGAAAAAGAGTTGAAACAAGTCTACAACACCCTGGGTATCGAAGAATTTACCATCACCAAAAACTAAACAGGCAACTCTATTTCACAAAAGCCCGTTGTTCAGTATATTTTACAGTTCCTTGTTTTTGCAAGTAGACAGCAATTGCATCGGTGATAAAGATATCGGTAACCTCCCCTCCTTTTACCAGCTCATTGGAAGAAGCCACATAATTGCTAAAGGCAATTTTGTATTTCTTTTGTTTATCTTTCAACCGTTTTCCCCTGGCGTCATAAAATTTCACCTCGATCCCCTCTCCTTGCAAATTCCGGATGATCTCATATTTTCCACCTGAAATATAGTAATTGATATAGCGTTTCCCGGGATCTTTCCCTCTGTTATAATCTTTTAAGATAAAATCTTCCATCTTGTTCAGATTCCATTCATGAACAACGATATAATTGGAGAACGGTTCCATTTTATATATTTTTTCCATGGTAATCTCTCCTTTACGTAGTTCATTCAGCCGTACTCCTCCTTTGTTATAAAAAGCGAAATCACCTCCAACCGCATCACGCATGGCATCGGTCATCAATGAAGCGACATCCTCTTTCCGGGTCAGGTCTTCTGCTGCCTGTCCTATGATCTTTTTAAATTCCGGCCGGTTACTGATCTCTTCCACCAGCAAAGCAATTTCCTGATCGGGAGTTCCTATATCCTTCAAACTCACCAATTGATAAGATTTATCGACCAGTTTTTTACCTTTAAACCGAAGTGTAGTCACACCGGCATACTCCAGATTAGAACCGGCCTGACCGATCAAAACCCCATTCACCTTTTTCGGTTCACGAATGACCGTATGCGAGTGCCCTCCGACAATCACCTCCAACTCAGGCATCACTAAAGCCAACAAAGAATCATTGGCAAACCCTAAATGAGTTAATCCGATCATCACATCACATTCCTCCGCCAACTGTTTATATTCCGGAACAACATCCTTGAAATAACGGAAAGAAATATCTTCCAGGTTAGCCGGATTAGTTGCAGGAAGATGATTCGCTCCGGTCTGAATCAAACTGAAAAAACAAAATTTCAGCCCGCCTCTCTCAATCATTTGATAAGCCGGCAGCTGCCCCAACTCACTCTTTTCAGAAAGCATATTAGCACAAACCACCGGAAAATTGGCTTCATGCAGCCTCTTTTTCAATATTTTTTGTCCATAATCGAAATCATGATTTCCCATCGTAACCACATCATACCCCACCTTATTCATCAGCCGGATCATCGGTTCCCCCCTCTCCAGAGCATGATCCACATAAGGATTACCCGAAAAACGATCGCCCGCATCAACCACAATCACTTCCCCTCCTTCTGTCTTTTTTTGCTGAATCAAAGTAGCCAACAGAGGAAAACGAGCCAGCTGTGCATGCATATCGTTAGTAGAAACGATCACGACCTTCCCCGGTGTTCCCGACTCATTTTTACAACAATATAGTGTTACCGCAAGCAGTAACACTATCCCCCATCTTCTCACAAAGTACACAATAACTTTTCTTTTATCATTTTGCATATCCCACCGGATGATTGATCAAAGGCCGTTGAGTATCTTTCAATTTCAAACCACTCTTCAATTTTGCCTGATCCATAGAGGCTCTGGGGACTGTCACTAAGCCTGTGCCGGAACAAAACAAGGATATATTCTGGGAAACAATACCGGCATCCAGGGCAGGCATTAAAACCTCTCCGCCGAACTTACTCAAATCCGCCACCATTACCAAACATACCGGAGCAGTAGCGACAAAACCCTGTCCTCCCCCGACAGCCGGACGCAAATCTTCTTTAGTCACCGGTTCGAGGCTATTCGCTTTTGGATGATACAAATAAGCCCCTTCCTGCAAACACACATAAACATCGATTTCCTGCTTATTCATGGCCGTCGGAGACGTCCGTTTTCCTGATTCAGGCCGGTTAATACCGGCAGCAGCCCACAACAAGTCCGACAAATCCTGCAATTCCAATTTTTTATCAGCATATTCCCGGGTAGACTGACGTTTTTGTAAAGCAGTCATCACAGGTAATCCCCGTTTAACATTCGGTTGATTCAACTTTATAGGTTTCAAATCCTGAGCCTGACTTCCCCCAAACAGGCCAACCAACAGCGAAAACAATAAGAACTTTTTCATGATACCTCCTTTTTTAATCATATATTGCCGCAAGTTAAACAATTTCCGGAAAAAATCAGTATTTAATAATTTTTTCCACCTTACTGTTGCAAGTTACAAATATCTCCTTTATATTTGCACCGCAATTACGGGATGTAGCTCAGCCCGGTAGAGTACACGTCTGGGGGGCGTGTTGTCGCAGGTTCAAATCCTGTCATCCCGACTACTGATTATCAAGAGGTTAGACCAAAAGTCCGACCTCTTTTTTATTGTGACGATTACATTTTGATTACACTTTTCGGGAAACTTAATGCAAACAGATACCAATCGTAATATTAAATTCATTTGGTATTTATTCGCATGACACCCCGGATTCATGCAGTTTACGGCTCCTTTAGTATGTTTCTTTGTACTATCACTCCTACTTTGATTCTTCACTGTCCAAATCCACATCTTCCACTTCTCCACTTTGTAATCCCAACACATCTTTTGCATTGAGAGGAGTAACGACCTTTTCTCCTGTTTCTTGCTCTAATTTTAGACGGGCATCCTTGGCAATACTCCCTCCTTTACGCGCAACCTCCATGTGCTCATTGAATGATTCCGGGTTTTGTGCTTCTGATATTTTCTTAGTAGACAGCTCTGCAAGCATATTCAACACCAATTCGGTATTAGTCATATTGTCCCGTAGATTCTCTTTCTTCAACCCTTTGAACTGTTTATATTCCTTAGCTGTCTTTCCTGCCCACGTCTTATAGATAATATCTGTTAGAGTAGCAAACTGTACACCCTCCTGTAATCCATGCCGTTTCCATTCATCCGTTAAGTCCTTACGGATTTCTATACTTTTGAGCCGTTGATTAATCCAGTTGTCGGAATATCCCAGCCGTTTATAGTCCAGCATTGCCTGCTGAATAGACAATTCCGGGTCCTGCATTCGGTCAAGCCGTTCCTTAGCTACCTGTGCCATCCACAATTTGAAAGGTTCAGCTTTAGGAGAGGGTATGGATTGTATCAATCGGAATAATTGTTCTGTATCAGCAACATCCGTCAAACGCATTTTGCCATCTTCAGCAGGTAATTTCAAACGGTTACAATTTGTAACCGTTTCATTTCCCTCTTTGGACATCCTGTTTTTCAGTACTTTCCAATAATTTCTTGCACCTTGATGATTGGGTTGTTCTGTCAATATCTCAATAACATCTACAATAGAGAAATACCATTCCTCTTTGTCGCTGTCCCATACGGTACGGACTTTCTTTTCCTCAAAGACTTTTATTGCATTCTGCTTTGTCATATCATTCTGCTTTTGATTGTTACAAATATACCTGTTAGGAATGAGTTATCCTATAATTACCGACTGTCGTTTTAGACGATTTGAGCCACCAAAATATTCTACTGAATACTTTATCCGTTTTTAAGATTGCCTTGGCTGTACCGTTCCAATAGACGACTGTTTTTATTAATTCGATTTGATAATAATTGAAAGGGTAAGGGACGAACGTGGCAGCGTTCGGCTTTCTACCCTTTCAATTATTGTCAGGTCGAATTCTCAAATAAACTCTATAAGGAATCATATCTTTAAATACGTCTATTTATATTACACCACATTTAATCTTCCCTACTCGTTCAAAATAGAATCCCAATGTACTTCGGTACATTCTGTAATCTTATCATTAAATTCCCGAATCATATTTTCTTCTATTCCTTTATCCTCATTAAGCATTTTAGTTACCACCCTCTTCAATCTTGCAGCTTTCCTATCTCCTTTCTCACTAAATGAATCAATTATTTTTGGCATATCTTGCTTCCTGCTTCTATCTTTTAATTCCCAACGTAACAAACCCATTAATGTCATTTCAAACTTAGGTTTCATGATGTCAATCTTAATAATGTCATCATATTTAAGATACCATTCAGCAATCAAATCAAGATACACAATAGGGTCTTTTGCAAATAGTTCCTTTGCCTTTATATTCCGTTTGAAATAGTGTTTCAACCAACTATGTTTATACCTGATTTCGTACCGGAGGATGTTTTTGTCCAACATTTCAGAGGTTAATAAAGGGTCTTTATGAGCCTTAGCCTCCTTTACCTTGTCATAAAAGCAAAGTTGACACCATTTTTGCTCATAATATAGTGAGTTTCTACGAATATTACGCTCAAACTTCTTTAATATACCAAAATAGGAAAAATAACTTCGAGGAGGATTATCCACTTCGACATTCATCCCGATGTCTATGCGTGTAATAATAGCCTCTCGTAAAGGTAAACCAAGGTCGGTACTCAATTTATCAATAGCATTACTTAACTCTGTACGTGGCAGTGATACTAAATTACTTCCGTAATAATATTTAGGAAGACTGCCTTGGATAAGGACAAAGGTCGGTTCAATATAGATTTGCATATTTTGGAGTGAGCCAACTATACGGTACTCATTACTACGTTTGATATCAACATTGATTTTAGCACCAACCTCAGCCATGAAGTCAATTTTGTAGTTGACAGTTGAGTGATGAAGTATTAACCAGATTGTATCGATCATTTTTTTGAACTTTTTTGGGTTATTATAGAATTAGATTTATTTCGAGCCGCCAACCGCACATCCATGCTGTTTATAAATTCCTCTGTTGTTTCCCGTCGCCGGGCTATCATCCACGCCAATATTTCTTCCCGTCGGAACATTAGTTTTCGTCCATCATTACCGGGGCGAAAATGTGGTATCTTATTTTTAGCTATCAATTTATATATCGTGTTCTTTTTATACCCTGTTATTTTACAGCATACATCTATCCCAAATACTTCCGGGTAGTCTTTCAACTGTTTTTCGGGTCTATTGGCGCTCTGTACCTCGTTACTTGATTTAGTAGGGGTAACTCTAAGCATTCCGTTAATTATTGCCTGTAACGCTCTAATTTGATCCAAAGCCAAATCTTCCCATTGTGTCCTCAGAAATTCAATATCGTTGTTCTGCCAGGCACATTCAATGGCATCACCATGAAGTTCATTAATGAAGCCTATCTTTTCAATAGCGTTATATAGATAATCAACAGTCAAACCTGTTTTACCTTCTTTCCTCAAAAATTCTTCCTCATAGAATAAGTCATCCAATTCCCGTTGTGTCCACTTTAACTTTCCCTGCTGATACAATCTTACTTTATCAGCATATGTTTCAACAAAGTAGGTATCTTTCCACTCCACAATGGATTTTTCCACTTCTTTCAACGCTTGCTGGAGTCCTTTTTTATCTCCATGAGTTAAATTATCCATATAGGCATGTAAATCTTCTTCATGCAATTCGTCTGCTTCCCCTTTGAGCAACTTAGCTACTAAGTCGCTCAAAGGCATATTTAAGTCATAATTCATAGAGTATTTTAGAGTAATTGTGCTACTTTATCCATTATGTTTGTATCAAAGCTATCCAGATAAACATTGGTAGTTGTAAGGTTATTATGTCCCAGTGCTTGGCTAATTTGTTCCCGGGGTACGTTTTGATTTTGTAAAGTCATAGCCATTGTATGACGACTCACATAACTCGTTAAGCGAAGACGCTCAATTTCTAATGTTTCGCCCAATTTCTTTAAATTTTTAGCATAACGCACATATCTTGACCGGATATGATTGTATAGCTGTTCTCCGCTGTAATCTTTAGTTATTACGGGGACAAGATAATTCCCAACAAGAGGTGTATTCATTTTAAACCAATCCAATAGTTCTTTTATTGTTTCTGTCACGGGAATTTTTATTGCCTTTACTCCTCTTTGGTTTTTTATTTTCTGTCTTTTATAGACAATATATTCTCCTGTTTCCAGCCTTTCTATATTTTGACTTGTAAAAGTTGCCATATCTATAAAGCTGACTCCAAAGCAGTGATACGAAAACAAAAATAACCGCCGGGTATATTCCAATGTGTAATTATCTTGTGGAGTATCTTTTAAAAGTGCCAAATCCTCTGATAATAGGTATCTCTTGCGAGTTTCTTCTTCCAAACTGTTTATTTCAAACCCACCACTACCAAATGGATAAGTCGTTGGGGAGGCTTCTTTTTCTTTAATTGCCTTATTTAGTAGGGCTCTCAGTGTTTTCAAATAATATTTTCGTGTATTACCACAACAGTTGTCTTTTTCCAAAGCAACGTTAAAAGCATTTACATATTTAATATCAACTTCAGGGAATAAGCGTTCTTTTATTTTCTTATCATATTTCCCTAACACATGAAGCGTTCTTTCATACGCTTTTGCATTTCCGATATGATTTGTCGCTTTCAAAATATCGATTTGCTTTAGAAAGTAATCATATACTTTACCTCGTTTAGATACACCTAAAAATTCTTCTTCAAATTGATTTAATGTCCAATCTATCCGATTTTCAGCAAACTTTCTTAGTATGACATCTTTTCTTTCTTCGTAATGGTTAAGTAAAGTATTATATTTTTCATGGTTAGGATTTACACGCTTATCCTTTTTAAACCGGGCAGTTTCTTCATTCCATTGGTCTTCTTTAGCAGTTAATCCTAAATCAATGTACTTTCTTTTTCCGTCTTTCGTGATTCTTAAACACACAGGAAAACTCCCGTCTTTTTTCTGATTGCTTTTATAAATCAGCACACCAAATTTTGCCATAATAATTTTATTTTAAATTATACTTCTTTCTATATTCTACGAACGGAAGTTTTATCCAGTTCTCAATGGATAAATAAAATTACTGGCTTGCAAGGAATCAACAATGAAAATATTAGTTTTTCTCGTATAAGTGTTTGATTATTATATATTCCAGATGAAAATCTTTTTTAAGAATATTTTTCCGACATATTCCATAAAACTTTTTATATCTTTATACGTGTAACAAAATTATACATATCACAAATCTGACCTTTAAGGTTTCTTTTTATCCCTTCCTAAATTTCGATTACATTTTGATTACAGTTTTCATCTAACTTAATACCAATAGGAGGAAAATTAAGGTAAGTGGATACAAATACAACACACAGATATATAATCTGATACGAATAAATACAATCTATCTTTCAACAGCTGGGGGGCGTGTTGTCGCAGGTTCAAATCCTGTCATCCCGACTACTGAAAATCAAGAGGTTAGACCAAAAGCCCGACCTCTTTTTTATTGTGGCGATTAAGGTTTTATTAAGGTTTTTGGGAAACTTAATGCATCAGATACTAATGGCAATACTAAATTCATTTGGTATTATATCGTTCAATCAATTATAAAACTATAAATATATTTACATTTCCCCATCATAGTAGAATATCTCACCTATTTATCGGATGTTATTTCCTATTTCGCTATATCTGTCGGCAGTAACCCAAAAAACAAATATAGATATGTAGATATAAAGCCCTTAAAATAAGGAACAACATATTGTCAAAGCGTTTGCCTTATTATGGTGCAGTTGGAACTTCGACACTTTTAACATGCTACGACACAATAAGCAACGACTCAGGTAGAAATACGTGGGCGTTTTTGTTATGTAGCATAGGTAATCGAAGACCTCAACGGCAAACAAGAAATTGCCCACGTTTTCCGTTAACAAATTTCTTCATACAGGATAACAGATTCTGACATTGACAAAGGATATTTTCGCGATGCAAATTTAAAAGTCATGGAACAGATACCCATAAAATTCTATCGGCAGGCAATCATTTACCAGACTGTCCGCCAATATGCCAACATCGGCCATCCTTTTATATAACTGATTTTAAATACAATACATCTTATTACAATTATCTATCTTCATTATTATTCTATACTTATCATCTACCTCATCACTTGATGGTATCATCACTTATGTGTTATACACCCCATACTCATTCTTTTATGGGATAGAATATTTTCATTATCGAAGCCACAAATATACCTCATCACTTTTATTCTTCTATTACGCTCTATAAGACAAGATATTTATTAGGGAATAAATACACCGACATGATGAGGTATAATCCCTATACGGTTCTATTTCACAACTTATTTTTCTTTTAGACAGGTATATATAAAAAAGGGAACCATTTACGGCTCCCTTAGTATGTTTCTTTGTACTATCACTCCTATTTTGCTTCTTCACTGTCCAAATCCACATCTTCCACTTCTCCGCTTTGTAATCCCAACACATCTTTTGCATTGAGAGGAGTTACAACAGATTTTCCGGTTTTCTTTTCTAATTCTAATCTTGCATTAAGGGCAATTGTTCCACCTTGTTTAGCAACATCTATATGCTCATCAAAAGATTCCGGGTTTTGTACCTCTGATATTTCCTTTGTAGAAAGTTCTGCAAGCATATTCAATACCAGTTCCTTATTAGTCATGTTGTCCCGTAGATTCTCTTTCTTCAACCCTTTGAACTGTTTATATTCCTTAGCTGTCTTTCCTGCCCACGTCTTATAGATAATATCTGTTAGAGTAGCAAACTGTACACCCTCCTGTAATCCATGCCGTTTCCATTCATCCGTTAAGTCCTTACGGATTTCTATACTTTTGAGCCGTTGATTAATCCAGTTGTCGGAATATCCCAACCGTTTGTAATCCATCATAGCCTGCTGAATAGACAGTTCCGGGTCTTGCATTTGGTCAAGTCGTTCCTTAGCTACTTGTGCCATCCACAACTTGAAAGGTTCTGCTTTAGGAGAGGGTATGGATTGTATCAACCGAAACAATTGCTCGGTATCAGCAACATCTGTCTTATAATACTTACCGTCAGATGAGGGCATTTTCAGTTGACTACAATTTGTAGTCAACTCACTTCCCTCTTTTTTTAGACGAGTTTTTAACACACTCCAATACTTCCTTGGATTAGGACTATCAGTTAATACCGCTATCACATCTACTATTGAGAAATACCATTCCTCTTTGTCACTGTCCCATACGGTACGGACTTTCTTTTCTTCGAAGACTTTGATTGCATTCTGTTTTGTCATATCACCCGGCTTTTGATTGTTACAAATATACCTGTTAGGAATGAGTTATCCTATAATTACCGACTGTCGTTTTAGACGATTTGAGCCACAAAAATATTCTACTGAATAACTCTATCCGTTTTTAAGATTGTCTTGGCTGTACCGTTCCCATAGACGATTATTTTTATTAAAACAGTTATATACATATTTACACTTATAAATATACATTTAGGATAAACATGTATATAAACACCTAAATTTGATCTTATTCGTCGATAGTCAAATAAGATACTTCAGCTAATTACAACCCTACCAATTATTGCTTGCTTTACAAGTACAACCAATGTATATTCCAACACCAACTCTACTATCAATCACTTTACCCCCAAAATGCTTAGCAAACAATAAGGAATCGATTTATCTATTATCTTTGCCACATGACGATTCAGCGAATAACTCCCGAAGAACTATGGTCAAGGCAGCAAATCAGCAGTCTTGACACAGACTATAAGTTGTGGGACAAAAAGAGAACCTCTATACAGGCATTTTCCCAAATAAGCCCAAGTTGTATCTTCACTGTCGATGTATTCAAAAAAAGATATGATTTTGCTTCCGATCATTTTACAGATCTTTTCGGCTACAACTCCAAGCAAATAAAAACGATCAGAAAACAGGGTAACCTACTGGAAGAAAGAATCCATCCTGACGACCGGGCGCAACTTCCCGCCTTTCAGATAGAGCACGGGCTGTTTATCTATTCACTTCCACAAGAAGAAAGGAACGATTATCAACAGGTATTTCAAATTCGTATGCAGAATGTACGGCAACAATATGTAAATGTCATCAGTCGCCACCAGGTCGTCCAAAAGGACAGGAAAGGCAAGGCTTACTCAGCAAAGAGATCGCTTATAAACTACACCTCAGTATCTATACCGTAAATAACCACCGGAAACATATTCTATCCAAACTACAAGCCGGTAATGCTATCGAAGCCATAAACCGGGCCGAGGATTAGGGCCTCCTTTATTAATCACGGCAGCCAATCCAAACTATTGGTCAGCGGATGTTCCTGTCGCCACCGTTCCAATTCCTCGTAACTGCGGACACCTCCTGTAAAAACGGCATGGTATATCTCGATCCCGGGAATCATTACGCCATCCGGCACCTCATACTTGATCCGAAGTATCGTTTCCCGAAGCCCGGGTGTGAGCAGTTTTGCAATAGCGGCAGTGACATTTTCCACCACCCCGTCATATTTCGAACCTTTGCGGATGTGAATCAGATCGAATTTCCATGTATGCAGTTCCTGATCTTCATACAGAGCATGCCACTCGATACATTCTTCTTCGGTATGAACCAGGTTTTTGTATTGAATCTCTTTCAGTTTAAGCCGCTCTGCCAATTCCTGCATAACCGAAAAACTCTCCGTAATATCGAGTTTCCCGGTATAGATGTGCAGATCGATATCCCTGCTTTTCATTAACAAACCTGACTTGAGCGAACCGACCAAATGTACGGTAGCCCCGATACGTTCCCAAGCCGGAATAATACCCGTTTCATCGAGTAATTTCCAGGCATTTTGCTGATTTTGTTCTGCGAGTTCGATAATATCCATAAGAGTTTATTTTGTGGGGATAAAAATACAAAACTCCCGACGATAGCTATATAGCTACAATTAGCTATTTTTCCCCTGTTCCGGAGCAAGGGAATCATGTGAACAATAGAAAGATTGATCTTATTATTCCCCAAATAAACATTCTTATCAATAATACAAGATTATTTAAGGAATTAGCCCGGAATATTTTTAATAACTTCATCATGCAAAGCCACCGAAATAATCCCTATTTTTGTCCGGGACATTGCTGTGAAAGTGCAGAGTGGCAAAGCAAACGCTTAATAATAATCACGATGGAAGAACAAGAGCACGTTCTTTTTATAAAAAATATGGTTTGTAACCGATGTATTCTGGTTGTATCAGAAATGCTCAAAAACCTGAATTTCAATCCACTCCGGATTGAATTGGGTAAGGTTGTCATCGAAGAACCGTTGAAACCGGCAGACCGGTTTCTGATCCGGAAAGCACTTGAAGCGCTCGGGTTCGAATTGCTCGACGATAAACGCCATCGTCTTATCGAACAAATCCGTACTGCCATTATCGAACTGGTCCATTATGAAAATAATCTCTCTAAATTGAAATTATCCGAATATTTAAGCGGGAAATGTCATTACGACTACAGCTTGCTAAGTAAACTTTTTTCCGAAGAAAACGGTATCAGCATAGAGAAATACTATATTGCTCAAAAAGTAGAACGCATCAAAGAATTACTCATTTACGACGAGCTGACGATCGGCGAAATAGCCACACAGCTCCAATATTCGAGTGTCGCTCATTTGAGTTCCCAGTTCCGGCAGGTAACCGGAATGTCCCCCAGTGAATTTAAACGTCTGAAAGGTAACAAACGCTCCCCTTTGGATAAAGTGTAAGATATAAATCATATCCATAATTTTATAACAGTACATCGGCCGGTATACCTTATCTTTGTCCGGAAAGAGATCATATAAAGGTTAAGCGTATGAAAATAAAAAAAACTTTTCCGGTGGTAGGAATGAGTTGTGCCTCTTGTGCAGCGAGAATAGATAAAGTCATTCATGAACAACCCGGTGTATGTGAAGCCAATATAAACTACGCAACCGCCCAGGCCCAGGTTGTCTACGATACGGAGATCTGTTCTGTTCAGGCCTTGAAAAATGCGGTGCAAGATGCAGGATACGATCTGCTGACCGAGACAGACCAACAGGGCGAGGAGAAGGCCAAACAAATACAAAACGAAAAATACCGTTTATTGAAAATTCAGACCTTCGGGGCTATTTTATTATCGCTACCGATCATGGTCATCAGTATGGTGTTTGTGAATATTCCTTACATGAACTATGTTTTATGGTTCCTTTCGACCTGTGTCGTTTTAGGTTTCGGAAACAGATTCTACCTCAGTGCCTGGCAGCAATTGAAACACGGTACTTCCAATATGGATACCCTGGTTGCCAACAGCACCGGTATCGCTTATCTATTCAGTGTATTCAATCTATTGTTCCCGGATTTCTGGTTATCGCGGGGGATAACGCCCCATTTGTATTTCGAGGCTGCAAGCGGTATTATAGCTTTTATTCTTCTGGGCCGCTTACTCGAAGAACGGGCGAAACAAAACACCTCAACGGCTATCCGTAGACTAGCGGGTCTGCAACCCAAAACAATTACGATCGTTACCGGATCGGGCGAACAAACCGTACCGATCGAAAATGCCCGGATCGGAGATACGATAGCTGTAAAACCCGGAGAACGTATCGCTGTTGACGGGACGGTAATAAGCGGGGATTCATACGTCGATGAAAGCATGCTCAGCGGTGAGCCTATAGCCGTACACAAACAAGCCGGCGAAAAGGTATATGCCGGAACGGTGAATCAGAAAGGGGCTTTTCATTTCACTGCCGACAAAACAGGGGCCGATACCATGCTGGCTCAAATCATCCGCATGGTGCAAGATGCCCAGGGAAGTAAAGCCCCGGTACAGAAACTGGTAGATAAAATAGCCGGTATTTTCGTACCCGTTATCATCGGTATAGCCTTGTTGACTTTCGGGTTGTGGTGTTTATTCGCACCGACTGCCGGTTTTTCCCACGGTCTGCTGGCTATGATCACCGTCCTCATCATTGCCTGCCCCTGTGCCCTGGGCCTGGCTACTCCGACAGCACTCATCGTAGGAATCGGAAAGGGAGCTGAACACGGCATTCTGATAAAAGATGCGACAAGCCTGGAGATTGCCCGGAAAATCGATACGATTGTATTAGATAAAACAGGTACGATAACCGAAGGGCATCCAAGGGTCGTAAATACTTACTGGCATACAGAAACAACGGAAGCCCGGAAAATAATATACAGTCTGGAACGTTTGTCGGAGCATCCGCTGGCAGAAGCGATAGTCAGGGAATTCGGACAAGAAACATCCATTCCGGTCACCGGATTCGAAACGATACCGGGTAAAGGAATAAAAGGCCGGACAGGCGATGAAACCTATTACGCCGGAACCGCTGAATTACTCACAGACAATGGCGTCATCCTCCCGGAACCCTTAAAACAAAAGGCCGAAAGTTGGCTCAAAGAAGCCAAGACAGTCGTCTGGTTCGGTCATTCGACCCAGGCCCTGGCCATAATCGCGATCACCGACGAGATAAAACCGACCTCATTACAAGCCATCCGGCAGATGGAAAAAATAGGGCTGACCGTTTACATGCTGACCGGAGATAATGTCGGTACAGCACAGGCTATAGCCCGAAAAGCAAACATCGGCCATTACCGGTCGGGCGTTCTTCCTCACGACAAAGCTATCTTTATCGAACAACTGCAACAAAAAGGTGCCCGGGTAGCGATGGTCGGCGACGGAATAAACGACAGCGCCGCATTGGCACAGGCAGATTTGAGTATCGCCATGGGAAAAGGAAGTGATATCGCCATGGAAACTGCTATGGTCACTATCCTTTCCTCCGACCTGCTGAAAATACCGGAAACGATCCGTTTATCACGGCTGACGGTGAAAACCATCCGGCAAAATCTGTTCTGGGCTTTTATTTACAACCTGGTCAGTATTCCTATTGCAGCAGGCATACTTTATCCGGTTTGCGGTTTCCTGCTCAATCCAATGATCGGCGGAGCAGCTATGGCATTCAGCAGTGTGAGTGTAGTAAGCAATAGTTTACGGCTGAAACGGAAAAAAATAAGCCTTACCCCGACGGGCTACGAGATTCGGAACGAAGAAGTTAAACCTATAAATAAAAAAGTCATGAAAAAAAGATTTACTATCGACGGCATGATGTGTGGTCATTGCCGTGCACACGTTGAAAAAGCACTGAACAGCATCGACGGTGTAAAAGCAATCGTAACGCTCGATCCTCCGGAAGCGACAATCGAATTCACAGATAAAGAATTTTCTTTAAACGAGTTACAACAAGTCATCCAGAATAAAGCCGGAGACTATAAATTACACGATTTGGAATAATGTACACGCCAATCGCATGAATTCTCTAAAGTACCAGGACAATTCAGACAACCATTTATTATTATTCAACGATCCCCTTCAACGCCGAAGGTATGCCTGTTCGCTGATCATGATACTACTGATGACAGGAGTTGCCGAAATCCTGCATGAGAAAGAGATTATCTTTCCTGAAATAGCAGCTCTTATCATCGGCATGTGGATTGTCGATAAACGGGTATGGCATATCAAAGCCGGACAAATGTTATCGTTAATGACTCTTGGCGCCTGTACCGGTGTTCTCCTGGTGCTTTACTCCTCATTTCCTTTGGTGGTCAACGTAGCGATCACTTTTCTGTTTGCGGGGCTAAGTCTTCTATTCACCCGGACTACATTATTCCGATGATATCCGTCTGTGTACTTCCTGTGTTGTAAAAAACCGAAAGCTGGGTCTATCCGGTATCCGTTTTCGTGATGACCTTGATTATCCCTGTCGCTCAACGCTGGATGGAACACCTCGGCTTACGGCAAAAAAACCATAAATTCCCGGCTACTTTCAAATCAAATTTTGCTTCCATCGGTCTTTATCTTATGTATTCGGCTTCAATAATGTCCTATCCATTGTTATGATACGGCCAACGGAAAAAACGGAAGAGTAACCTTCATACCCCAACAGCTCTCCTTTACAAACCTAAACTATATCTTGTTTTTATGTTTTAAAAACCGGTTCGCCAGATATTTCCTTACCGGTATGTCATAAAATTTCAGGCAACCATAAGCTAAAACGATACTACCTATAACGACTCCTAAAGCACCGGGAAACTTATAACAAAATAATAATGTTATCCGGTATACAACTTTGGTTTTATGGGACCGGCCATATGTTCCTTTCCCGTCAGTCCACCACAACATCTTTTGAAGGCACTCCGATCGATCCCATCGCCCCCCCCTCTGATTACAATGTCGTAAAACCGGGCAGATCTTAGCAATTCAGGCCCGATATCAGGACCAGGAAGGTACCGTAATGCCGACAATGTAACAGCCATTGCTTACTTCAACTCACAATGGGAAATTAATACCTTGATATCACTCCCAAACAGTACCGGGACGACTGGATGAGACCGGCATTTCGGGGTAATAATAAGCATATGAACGATTTCCCGATCAGAGTTTCTGTTTCAAATGTCCGGCAGAGATTTCTATAGTATTTCCTGCCAGAATTTTGTCGTTTGAAATATTGTTCGTAACTTTGCGAACAATAAAACTGATTTATGGGGAAGACTAAAGATTATACAGACGAACAAGAACGAATAGCCCGCTACGCTAAAGCAATGGGACATCCGGCCCGAATGGCTATCCTGCAATTTCTGGCAGGACGGGAAACCTGCTTTTTCGGAGATATCCATGAAGAATTACCGATAGCCAAAGCAACGGTTTCACAACACTTGAAGGAATTAAAGGAAGCCGGATTGATACAGGGAGAAATAGAGGCACCGAAAGTGAAATATTGTATCAACCGGACCAATTGGGAGGAAGCCAAACGATTATTTTCAGTTTTTTTCTGTCATTGTAAAGACAAAAAATCTTGTTGCTGAAAGCAGCAGGCTTTTTTATGCGAATATTGTTCGTAATTCTACGAATTACAAACAATAATAACAAGAATCTTGTATGATGAGAATTATTCACTATTTAATATTTTGAAACGATGGAAATTAAAGTATTAGGAACAGGCTGTGCAAGTTGTAAAGCACTTTATACAGCAGTAATACAAGCTGTATCGGAAACCGGTATTGAAGCGAAGGTCGTAAAAGTAGAGGAACTGACCGAGATTATGAAGTATAACGTAATGAGCATGCCAGCCTTGGTAATCGACGGTAAAGTGGTATCGAGCGGCCGAAAGCCGACCGTTAGTGAGGTTAAAAAGTTACTTGTAAAATAAACGACCATGCGACTCACAACTTTATTGATTACATTGACTCTATTCTCCGCCTGCAGAGAAAAGCAAAGCAGAAACTTGCAGCTACAGGAACAAACCGTAACCGGCGACCGGGTGGAGGTAATTTATTTTCATGGGAAACAACGTTGTATGACTTGTAAAAGCATCGAGGCACAGACAAAAGAATTGCTGACAGGAAGTCTCGCAGAAGCAGTGAAAACCGGACAGATCGTATACCGGACAGTAGATATTTCGGATAAAGAAGGAGAAAAAATAGCGGATCGGTATGAAGTCACCTGGTCATCTCTGTTTGTAAATCGCTGGAAAGATGGGCAGGAACAGCGAAACAATATGACAGAATTTGCTTTTTCGAAGGCAACAAGCGATCCCGAAGGATTTAAAGCAGGATTGAAAGAAAAAATTGAAATATTGATGAAATAATGGAATCTCCGGACATTTTGATGAATAGCGGTCTACCTGTCGTGACAGCTTTCGTACTGGGTTTACTGACCGCAATAAGCCCCTGCCCTTTAGCAACAAATATAACGGCTATCGGTTTTATCAGCCGGGATATCGGTAACCGGAAACGAATTTTTCGAAACGGGTTACTTTATACCTTGGGGCGGATTATTACCTATACAGTCCTGGGCCTGCTGGTTATCCCCATTTTACGGGAAGGAGCAAGTATGTTCGCCATACAAAAAGGAATCAGTCAGTGGGGGGAATGGATTATTTCACCTTTACTATTGCTTACCGGTGGATTTATGCTATGGGGGCAACGGTTGAATCTTCCGAAATTCGGTTTTTCGGGAGACAATGAAAAACTGCAAAACCTGAAAGGTGGTGTAGGTAGTCTGACATTGGGTATATTATTTGCCTTGGCTTTCTGTCCGACAAGCGGGGTTTTCTACTTCGGTCTGCTGATACCGATGGCAGCGATCTCAACAGGCGGGATGTGGTTTTCTGTTGTTTTTGCTGTAGCCACAGCTTTACCGGTAGCGGTAGTGGCCTGGCTGCTGGCCTACAGTATTGCAGGAATCGGACGTTTCTACAATCGCCTACAGGTGTTCGAACGATGGATGCGAAGGATTGTCGGCTGGTTATTCACCGGCACCGGCCTCTATTATCTGATCAGGTTATTATAAAAATCGGAGGAAGGAATGAAAAGACAACTGATAAAAACAGGAATAACGGTTACTTTACCTATAGTTATCCTTATAGTTCTCCTTGCATTACAGGATACTTTCATCCGGCTAGGTTCCACCCGAATGAGCCGGATGCAAAACGAAACGACGGCAGCAAGCATAGCAGATAGCATACAAATTTTGTACAACTACAAAGACCGACGCGATACAGGACTGCAATATACTTTTCTGGAATTCGGAGCGATGGGTTGTATAAGCTGCCGGAAAATGGAACGTGTCATGGAAGATATCCGAACAACATACGGCAAAAGGGTTAAAGTTCGGTTTATGAATGTGTCGAAGCAAGAAACACAGGAATGGACGAAATATTTCGGAATCGCCGCCATTCCTACACAAATCATATTAGATAATAACGGACATGAAATATTCCGGCACACAGGCCTTATTTCAGCAGAAGATCTGGGAACGGTATTCAAATAATTTTATAATGACAAGAGAGAAGTAAACAATTCGATTATGATACAGAAATTTGCAGATTGGTTGGTCTACGGGATTTTCGGCCTAGAGGCAAAAAGTCATCTGGGAGAAGCCGTGAATTTCTTTTTTTACGATACGGTGAAAATCATCCTATTATTATTTTTAATCAGCGTAGTGATGGGAGTAGTAAATGCTTATTTCCCGATCGGGCGGTTACGTCACTATCTAACTACCCGCCGGTTATATGGGCTGGAGTATGTATTTGCCGCTTTGTTCGGAGCGATAACGCCATTTTGCTCATGCTCATCCATTCCGTTATTCATCGGCTTCGTCAAAGGCGGGATTCCCCTGGGAGTTACGTTAAGCTTCCTGATTACCTCTCCGCTGGTAAATGAGGTAGCGGTAGCCATGTTCCTGGGTACATTCGGAGTGAAAATCACAGTTGTATATGTGGTAAGCGGTATTTTATTGGGAATTATCGGCGGAATCGTTTTGAACCGTTTCAGGTTAGAACGTTACCTAAGCGATTGGGTGAAAAGCATTCAGCAAAATTCGGAAACAGAAAGTGAATCCTGGGAAAAATACCGGAACGCCTTTTATGAAACGGTTACCGGTCATTCTGCGTGATGCCTGGGGTATTGTAAGAGGTGTATTGCTATATGTGATCATCGGTATTGGCATCGGAGCAGCCATGCATGGATTCGTCCCCGAAGGATTTTTCGAAACTTATATGTCGAAAGAACACTGGTATGCAGTACCGTTGTCGGTCATTCTGGCAGTTCCCATGTATGCCAACGCTGCAGGGATTATTCCTGTCATTCAGGTTTTTGTAGCCAAAGGAATCCCGGTAGGAACAGCCATTGCGTTCATGATGGCCGTAGTAGGGCTTTCATTACCCGAAGCGACACTTTTAAAGAAAGTGATGACCTGGCGGCTGATCGGGATATTCTTCGGCACAGTGGCCGCTTTTATTATCCTATCGGGATTTATATTCAATATGATCTTATAGACCGCTATTTCCCTTCAATCCGATCTGATCATTTTTTAGCCAGGTATCCGAAAACCTGCAGCCTGGCTAAAAAATGCAAATTCATCCTCCAGGCTATGACCGACAGAATGCCACGACTTAGAGCATAAACCGAAGAACTCTTTTTTTGTATTGTGTTCCAAGCCATCTCATCTTTAATCTGATGATAACCATGTACTCATATATAACGTATTCCCTATCCATCCTGTCGGACAACTTTCCGACACAAACAATCCGTCAGGTGATCGTCGATAAACCCTGAAGCCTGCAAATGGGCATAACAAATCGCAGTTCCGAAGAATTTAAATCCACGCTTTTTCATATCTTTACTCATAGCATCGGATTCGGGTGAAGACACCGGAATTTCACTCAATGACCGAAAAGCATTGATAATCGGCTTCCGGTCAGGAAAAAACGACAGTGTATAATCATAGAAACTACCGAACTCCTTTTGTATGGCAAGGAATAGCCTTGCATTGGTGATTGTCGACTTAATTTTCAAACGATTTTTCACAATACCGTCAAACTGCATTAACCGTTCGACATCTTCATCGGTCATTTGTGCAACCAATCCGGCATCGAAATTGTAAAAAGCTTTACGATATCCCTCACGTTTTCTAAGGATCGTTATCCAACTCAACCCCGCCTGTGCACTCTCCAACACCAGAAACTCAAACAGCCTCCTATCGTCGGTTACCAATTTTCCCCACTCCTCATCATGGTATTTCACATACAGTTCGTCTGTTTTACACCAACCGCAGCGTCCGTTTATTATATCCTGCATCATCATCATATTTTATTACGGCATAAAGATAATAGATTCACAGCCACGTACCAACGATCGGCAAGCGATTCTATCCTCCCTCTCTCCCCCTTTCTTACACCTTGTTAAATATAAGTAATATATAGCTTATATATAAGCAATTTACCACTAAATTATGGTGGTTGGAATATGATTTTTATACACATACTTTTTGTTATTAATTGGTTATACATTAAATTTCAATTTAATTCATATCTCTAATTGAAATACGTAAATTGGTGAATAATATTTCTATTGGGTATATATAATTAAATTTGCTACAATTTTCCACCAAATAAAAAAAGCAATAGAAGTGAATCTATTGCCAGTATATTTTATCTGTGATGATATTTTATTCTAATTTACGTTTGTATAACTCAACCTTCTCTTTTAATGGCAGTAGTTCTGTTTGAATTGTAGCCCACACCATTTCATCACTGATTTGATAATAATCATGTACCAAAACATGGCGCATTCCAATTATAACTTTCCATTCAACTTCTGGATGCTTTTCTTTAAATTCATTTGTCAGTAAATATGCCGCTTCTCCAATTATCTGTAAATTTTTGATAACGGCAAACGGAGTGTCTTATTTCCCTTGTACCCGTCAAAACTGATACCTTTAGTAACTTCGAACAAGTTATCAATTGCCTCTATTATATGGGACAAGCGGTTGATATCTTTAGGCTTCTCTCTCATAGATCAATATTTTATCCTGTTCAGCCGATTCTTTAGCGAAATCTTTCAACTGTCCTTCTTCCACCAAATCAATTTTCTTGTGCAGAAGAGATTGTAAGGCGTTCACAATACCGATATACTTGAAAAGAGTAACATTAGCATTCTTGTCAAAGCGTACAAGTATATCAATATCACTCTCCCTTGATTCTTCTCCACGAGAATAAGAACCAAACACCCATGCTTTCTCAACTGGTTGTAGCGTGAAGAACTCTCTTAGTTTATTGATAATAGCTTGTTTCATATTTGCTCTTTTTGCAAAAATAGTGAATGTTGATGAGAAAACCATGATGTTACGAGCAACTAATGGTTAAATATTTAAGTCAGTGACTTTTCCTCAGAGTTGGCATATAATACCTAAAATGAAGGAAATCGCTCACTAACTACAATTCTGTTATGAGGAATATCTAAAATGCAATATTCTTTATCTTCAAAGCTGTCTACATAAAAATGAATCAATACATCATTACATACATAAATATTTGATATTCTGGCATATTTACTTTGTCGTATCCTATTCTACAAGTACCTTTGTACATGTAAATGATTG
>ERZ1673736.773-NODE-773-length-47619-cov-8.539568_pt1 | contig 47619 bp, 42 predicted proteins | sample MGYA00580212_ERZ1673736 | MGnify/ENA primary metagenome ERZ1673736 (study PRJEB41218, sample SAMN15661752) | gut metagenome | host: Homo sapiens | place: Canada: London | collected 2015-08-20/2019-03-30 | study: EMG produced TPA metagenomics assembly of...
TGATATGCTTGGAAGCAAACGAATCAAGTCATTAAGTTATAAAGAAAGCAATTTAAAGAATGAGATGAAAAATAGGAGTAATGACAGCAAAGTGATATATGAACTGGATAAGCTTAATATCAATACGTTTATAGAATGTCCAAAGCTAAAACTTATATTATAGGATATTTATAATAAGCTGGGTTTAAAGAAAACAGCAAATGCAACAGATATAATAGAATACTATATTAATTCTATTCCTGTTCAGAAACGTGTTAATGGGAAGAAATGCAAAGGATATGAATTATATAAATAATGCTTAGATACTACATATAAACATTTAAGTCTATTAATTATGGGATTAAATTCAACAAAAGGAGACATGTATAAATTCGTTAAATATACATGGAATCCAATCAAAGGTAAATGCCTGCACGATTGCAGCTATTGTTATATGAAACAGATGAATCCAAATGCCAATCCCCCAAGATTGGCAGAATACGAACTTGCTACAGATTTGGAGAGTGGAAGCTCTATTTTCATAGGCAGTTCTACAGATATATTTGCAGACAATATACCGTCTGAATGGATAACAAGAGTTTTGGACTACTGTTATCAGAAGAATAATGATGCAGAGAAACCAAATACCTTTCTCTTACAATCGAAGAATCCTAAGAGATTTTTGGAGTTTATCAATCATCCAGTAATGAAACGTGTGGTGTTCTGCACAACCATTGAAACCAATCGTTTCTATCCAGCGATAATGAACAATGCACCAAAGATAGAGGAACGTGTGGAAGCCATGAAAGAGATAGCCAAACAAGGACATTCTACAATGGTTACAGCAGAGCCATTAATGCAGTTTGACCTTGATGAAATGGTGTCGTTTATTAAAAGGTGCAATCCCAAATTAGTGAACATTGGGAGAAATAGTTGCAGAAGCATTGTGCTACCAGAACCAACCAAAGAGGAAGTGCAACTGTTGATTTCTGGATTGAAAGAGTTTACTAAGGTGAATATTAAAGATAACGCCTTAATATGGAGTAAGTAATCCGCAAAATGGTGGAGGAAGAAAGCTGGAGGAAACCTACTAATAGGGTGGAATCCAGTTTTCATTCTAAATGAATTGTATAATACCCACTCTATAATATACTACATATAGCTGATAGCATTAAAAAGACTATCTAATACAAAAATCACATATTTTCAAATTAGCTAAAAGACCAGAAAACGAGAATAGAGAGTATCTTATATAAAAGTCCCCCTACACATTAAAAAGTCAGCAGTCAAAATATTGCATAGTGAGTGTCTCTACGTTGCACAACCCCTTTAGTCCCCCTCTGTATATTGATATAAAAAACGAATTATTAATCATTTAATTTTTTAAGCTATATGAGAAATTTAATTATCACGCCTAACATGGCAAGTCTGAATTTAGGTCAGTATGCAGAAGAAGCTGTAATTGTGGAAGAAGCTCCCAAAAATGTAAAACATTTCATTGAAGCTAATACAGAAGAAGCTACTTTGAATCATTTACAACATGAGTGCATTACACCAGTATTCAGCAAAGACAATGAATTAACTATCAATCATGCTGCATTTATTGAAACTATTCAAGAAGCAGCAAGTTCTTTCTTTAATGGTGAAACGATTGATACACCAGAGATACGGGTATCTCACGTTATCAAAGGCAGAATACCAGAAGCAATACGCAAACCAGCTAATCAGTTATTGGAATCTGATAAGACTATTTACTATGAGAGAGCAGCTTTCAGTATTGACATTCCAACTATCTATGAAACAGTTGGGGGCAATAAACTGAATCTTTCTATTGTGGGGGTTAGAGCCTATAACCAAATGAACCTTTATTCAAAGAAAAGTCCAGAAGCATTTAGGTTAGCTATTGGTTTTAAGAATCAAGTGTGCTGCAATATGTGCATCTTTACTAATGGCTATAAAGAGGATTTAAGAGTGAGCAATACAAGTGAGCTTTACCGTTCAGCTTTGGAACTGTTCAACAACTACAATCCTGCCAAACACCTACATTTAATGCAGTCACTTGGCAATACCTCAATGAGTGAACACCAGTTCTGCCAAATTCTTGGTAAGATGAGACTTTATCAATGCTTGCCAAGTGGCTATCAAAAGAGTTTGCCAAGAATGTTGCTGACTGATACACAGATTAACAGTGTTGCTAAAGCCTATATCAATGATGAGAACTTTAGCAGCTTTGGTAATGACTTGAATATGTGGAAGTTTTATAATTTACTGACTGGTGCAAATAAGAGCAGCTATATAGATAGCTTTTTAGACCGAAGTTTGAACGCTACAGAAATGGCAGTTGGAATAAATGCTGCCTTACATGGTGATGAACGTTACCAGTGGTTTATTGATTAACTAATTGAAAAAAGGACATTTAGGTGTCCTTTTTCTATTTACTAACTATTTAAAAATCAAACATTATGAAGATAGATAAAATAATAGAACACATTAAAGACTTAGATAATAGATTGGGACATGTGGATAACAACCTACGCTATATCAAAGTAATACAAGCCTTGAAATATTGGTTAGAGAAGTTTGATAGTCAGTTATCAGAAGAAGAAAGACTGAAAGGAGAATTTGCAGCCATATATGAAAGCTATTTCTGCTCTGGTTGTGGATTCTCCTTTTATGAAAGGGTGTGCAACTCTATATTGGACTATAATTATGGAAACAGACCTTTCTAATAAATTTAATAAGGACATCATTAATGTGGTGTCCTTTTTCTATTAACTAAAAAACTACAGATTTATGAATGATGGAAAAATTTTAGGCGGTGCAATAGCAATTATACTATTGCTAATAGGAATTGGCATTGTTTGCCCTCCTTTGTTGGTGATTATTATAATGGTGGCTATCTATAAGCTAACATAACAATCACTAATTCTCAAAGTGAATGTTCTATTGTTATTCAAGCATTTAGCTATGATGGGTAATGATGGGATATTCACTTTTATTGTTTAATCCTCAAAAATGAACATTATGAGCTTGAAATACAGTAATACAACGGCTGATTTTCTGGAATGGGAAGAAGCCATGAATTTGATAAGAAAGCTATTCAAGGATGAAAATTACGCTATGAGTTTACTAATTGCTTTAGGTTGCTTCTTTGGTTTAAGGATAAGTGACATTCTTTCTTTAAGGTGGAATCAGATACTTAATGTTAATGAGTTTACTATCATTGAGCATAAAACAGGAAAGAAAAGAACTATCCGTATCAATGCACAATTAAAGAGACACATTACAGACTGTTATAAGGCTATGAATCCAATAGGCAGTAATGCACCTATCTTAGTTAGCCAGAAAGGAACTGTTTACTCTATACAGAGAATTAATATCATTCTTAAAGAGCTAAAGAAGAAATACAGGCTACATATTGAGAACTTTAGCTGCCATTCACTTAGAAAGACATTTGGCAGACAAGTTTATAATATGAATAGTGATAATTCTGAACTTGCCTTAGTCAAGCTGATGGAGCTATTTAATCATAGCTCTGTTAGTATCACTAAACGATACTTAGGGCTAAGACAAGAAGAAATTCTACAGGCTTATGACTGCCTAAGTTTCTAATCCTTGCTTAGGTGGGAAAATTCAGAAAAATGCTTTTATATAGGCAGAGTTGAATTTCCTACCTACTTGAATTTTTGAAGAAGAACTGCTCACCTGCATCTTTAATAAACAATAGTTCTTGTTAATACAAACGCTTTTAGTAACTTTGCGCCAATTCCAGACACCTATTGAGTTAAGGACTGGAAGGACATATTAGTTAACGAAAGAGCGTTTTACATATTATCCAAAGTTGAAACTGGACATTTCAAAGCACAAGGATAATAAGCAAGAACGCTCACGTCAATGTTATATACCTATCTTACAAGGATAGTCTATATATCGTTTGGCGTGGGCTATTGTTTATTACTTGTGCTTGGCAGTCCAGAACTCTTGGAAACAAGAGTGCCTCAACTTAGTAATAACAATAGTTCCCACGCTTCTTTATTTTGTAATAGTCAATATGGGAACATTGGCTACAATACTGACAAACAAACCAGAAAATCTACCTACCAATTAATAAGTGTGCAGTCTCATACTGTGTTCCTCACGCTTATCCAGAACTTATTTGTTAATCGCTTCTATTTGGGAATTAGGAGGCATAATTTAAATATCATGGATTTTTATATATTAATTGACAATGCCAAACAGGGACCATTTCCTGTGGAAGAATTAGCAAATAGAAATATTACTCCAAATACGATGGTATGGACTATAGGGTTTTCCAATTGGAAGCAAGCTAAGGACGTACCAGAACTATCAGAACTATTATCTAATATGCCTCCAGAACTACCAGAACAAAAGCCTATGCCGAAAACATGGATGGTTGAATCTATATTAGTAACCTGCTTATGCTGTTTACCGTTGGGAATAATAGGAATTGTTTATGCTACGAAAGTGGAAACTGCATATTATAATCAACAATACAAATTAGCACAATACTATTCAAGTAAAGCTCGTAAATGGACTCTATGGGGATTTTGTATAGCACTGATTTTATTCGTTATATATTCTGTTTCAATTATATTATACATCCTTGCTCCACTATGAAAAGGAATATTTATTTAACAATAATATATCATGAGAAATATATCGAAATTAGTACTTTTTTTCCTCATTATTAATTGTACAATGTCATTAAAAGCGCAACTTGGAGGAGGTCTTAGATATCTTGAGGAACTTCGGAAAAAAGAGCAAGAACAAGCTTTAAAGGTGAAACAAAAGCAAGAAAATACACAAATGGGGTTGATTATTGGCGGTATATTGGTAATTCCATTATTGATTGTTTCCACCGTTTTGCTTGTGTCAAAAATAAGAGAGAAGGAATCATGAAAAGAAATTGCCGATGTAATAAGCTTGAGATACGAGATATTTAGAAATATCCGATATGGGAAATAAGAATTTTATACAATATGCTTAGGCATTTATTTAATAATTTAAAATTTAAACAGAAATGAAAACATTTAGATTAATTGGAATGGCTTTATTAGCCGTAATGATGTGTGCAAACTTCACAAGTTGCAGCAGTGATGATGACGAAATCACCAAAGATGATGATGGAGTTGTGACTAATGAGAAAAAACTGGTGGAAGTTAAAGAAGCGTATGAAGATGGTACAAACGTAATGACATTCTCATACGATAGCAAAGGCAAGCTAATATCTATAGTTGAAAAAGACTATGATAGCAGCAAGAGTGATATTATTAATATTACTTGGGGTGAAAACACTGTCAAAGAAAGTTCAGATGGTGAATCTATTACCTATTCTCTTAATGATGGTTTAGTTAGAAGTGGTTCAGAATCAGATGGCAGAGATTATTCATTTGCCTACAATTCATCCAAACAATTGACTACTTACCAATACAGTGACGAGTACGATTCAAACACAAGAACTCTTACTTGGGAAAATGGTAAAGTTACGAAGATAACTTATAATAAAGATATATCAGAAATAGTCTATAGTAACCAAACTTGTAAAGGCTACTTTCCTCTTATGGCTTTAATGGTGGAAGATGATTTTAAAGTAATGTTAGCGCATCCAGAATTGCTTGGCATGAGAAACAGCCAATTACCAAGCCAAGTCAATAGCAAAGATGATTATGAGGAATCTAAAGATGAATTTACCTATAAATTGAATAAAGATGGATATGTGGAAAGCTGTACTGTTATTTCAAAAAGGAGTGGATATAGTACAGATACATACACCACTACCTACACATTCAAATGGGAATAGTCCTCTGATACTGTAATTAACGCAAAAAGCCAACCTACCCAATTAAGGATAAGTTGGCTTTTTCAGTTCTATCTAATATTAATAACCCCTTATGAGCGAAGGTTCTTTTGTGAATCCAGACATTCTCACCAATTATAGAAATTTCTGATATACAATTATATCTATAGTTATGAGAAAGCCCAAATAGAAAGTTATAATCATTGAAACTCATAACTTTTGAAGCAACAAATGTTGTTTCTCTTACTGTTCATAACATGATACCTAAATTATCCAATATTATATATAGCCCTTCGCGTGGGCACCGACCCTCTCGACCGGGCGTGTGGATCGGATATCGCCGTTGCGGCGGACGTAGAAATGATAGCCTGCGCCATCAAAACCACGGCGGCGGTGAGCGGTATCCAGGTCGCGCTCGGTAAAGGGGCGGTCCTCGCGAGTGGCGCTGCAATGGATCACAATTAGATCAATTCTTCTCACAGATTCATCGCGTTTGCGCTAAAAGCGCCTATTACGGCTGAAGCCACTGCGATGATTAATTTCAGGATCTTGTCCCAAGTCGTTTTTTTCATATTGATAAGTGAATTAGTGATTAGTGAATTAGTGATTAGTGATTAGCGGGCTGCGCAACCTTTATCCCAACGGATTTTCATCCAGGCCTCCGTCTCCGCCTTCTCCGCTGCCACCGGAAGAGGAACCGCCGCCGTTGCCGGACGAGTTGCCATCTTCCGATACCAGTTCGAAGACGATGTTGTTCGGTCCACCTTTTGTAGTGGCGATGCTGTCGTTTGCCAGTCGTAGGGTGTTGGCCACCTTGAAGCGGATGTTGACACGTTTGATATTCTTCACTGTACAATCCTTGGCCGCATCGGTGGCAAGGCATTTGAAGGTAGTGTGGAAAATCCCGAAGCCATCCAGGCGGACACTGTTACCGTCAGTCATTGTTTGGCGCATCTGACGCACGATGGCCTTGCCTACATGTACCACGTCCTCGGCCGACATTCCGCCCAGGGCTTCGATGTCCTGTGCGATACGTTCAAGATCGAACATTTTCGCGTCTTTCGGTTTGCGTTTCAGAGTGTAAACCATGGGAGATGTTTTATCTCCGATTTTCTTGTGGCGCTGTGTGCGCACTACTAATGCATTTGCCATAATTTTACAAATAATTTAGAGTGAATAAATGGTGAATTATTTCATAACCTTTCCGATAGTAAGGAAGACACCTTTCTTCCGGTTTGGTTCAACAAAGATAGAGCATGCCATCAGTGTGTATGGAGGTTCGGAGAGTTTCGTGGAGGTTTGCGGAGGAAAAAAGAGCTTTTCGGAGGATAAACGTTGGGAAATGCGGGTAGACGGTGCGAAACAGTGTGAAAAAGGGAAAGGGAGCCCTAAGGCTCCCCTAAAACATTGACGATCAAACGTACTTGGGCAGGTGTGTAGCACCTGTCGGTGCGGCTCAGTCCTGTTTCCTGCAGGCGCTGCTCCAGCCCGGGAGCTTTTCGTATCCACGTGTTGAAGCGGTTGACGGCTGTCTGCTGAGCTACTCCGCGGATGTAGCACATGGCCAATTCGCCTTTCCCGTAGCTGCGTATCACAAAGCAGACTTCTAAAATGGAATCATCAGTTTTTTGCATATTCAATAATGAATGTTTTGTTGTTTATATTGGATGCTTTTAATTGTATGTAAATGTACTGAAAATTAGTCAAATAAGCAACCTTGTCCCGAAGTATTTTCAAGCCAATTTTCATTGTCGAATACCGTGTTTATCGGTCCCGGTTTGTCACCGTCCGGTCCGTGCACAATGGCTTCTTCGCAGGGCCAGTAGCGTCCGTTGATGCGGTTGTAGACGAATTTGGCGTTGGTGTGGGCACTGCCCAAATGCTTGAACCGGACTTTGTCGATGTGGATGGTAACGATTTCCTTATCGTCGTTGCGATCTACGATAAGACAGTAGTCGGCCATGTTACCGAAGTTGGCGGAACCGTTGATGTCGTTCATCTCTGCACGCCGCCGTTCGCCGTTGGTGGTGTTACGGTTCACCTTGCGCGGATGCGCCACGAGGATAATGAGGCACTTGTGTTGCTGGGCGAATCGGCTCAGCTTGTTCAGCAGCGAGGTGATGTATTGCAGTTCCGTTTGTCCCGGTTCCAGTTGCTGGTCGATGCGGTTTAGCGGATCTATGACAAAGATGCGCATCCCGCGGCGACGTACCAGTTGGCGGGCTTTCTCAAGGATGCAGTCCACGGTGTAGCTTCCCGTGTCCGGTAAGATGTGCGTCACGTTGTCCGTCAGCCAGCGCACCACCCGGTTGTAGAGGGTTTCCGTCATACCCGCTCCGGGGCGGAAGGGATGCCCGGTCAGCTTTTCGGAGAGCTTGGCCAGATGGTATTCCATGGGCATGTTTTCGGGACTGAAGTAGCCGATTTTCCACCCGTGCCTCAAGCAGAGGCGCAGGACGAGTTCGTCGATGAATTCTGACTTTCCATCTCCGGGAAAGCCGCTCGTTACCACGAAACGTCCGGTTTCGAAAGTGCAGTTCTCGTCCAGATTGTCCCAGCCCGTTTCAGCGCCCCGTTGAAGGCCGTTTTCGAAGAGCGTGCGGAAGGCATCTTGGCGGTCTTCGGCGGTGAAGACGCCTTCCAGCGGGATTTCTTCGGCCTGCGCCAAGGTGATGAGCAGACTTTCGGCTCCGTAGCGGATGAGATGCTCGTTGGCATCCTTGCATTCCGGCCCGAAGTGTACCAGGCGGCAGCGTTCGGTTCCGAGGCGCCGCACGAGTTCCCGTTGCAGCAGCCGGCCGGAGTTGTCCTCGTCTGTGGCGATGTAGATGAGTTGCTTCGGCTCGAAGTGTGTATCCACAAAGCGGTCCATCCAGGTGAGGTTGTTCTGCGCGCCGGCGGGCACGGAGATCACGTCCTTTCGTCCGGCGCTCATGAAGGCGGCGGTGTCGAATTCGCCCTCGGTGATGATGCATTCCGGAGTGTCCAGTATGGCGTCAATGTTGTAGGGGATCAGCTCGGCGCCCTTCACCATCATGAAGTGCTTGCGGCCGCTGCGGTACTTGGTGTTGATGAGCGTGCCGTTTTCGAAATAGTTGAAGCAGAGGCAGTTTTCCAGTTCGTGGCTTTCGGGCAGCATGATGCATTCTTCAGTGATGCGCAGTTCGGCCAGCAGATGTTGCGCCAAGCAGCGTTCCTGTGTCCAGTATCGTTCCAGGTTCTCGCTGAGTTTTGTCTTGGCGGCGTCGAAGACGGGGCGGCGGAAGTGGGAGGGGAGCTTGCTGGTACGGTTGTATTTTTCTTTTAACTGTTGCCGTTCCCGCTCTTCGGCATCATCGGGCACGTAGAACTTGTGACCGCAGTGATGGCAGTAGCATAAGCCCTTGTCCAGATCGATGGAGAACGACTTGTTGCCTTTGTGTCCGCGGGTGGCGTTGCACTCCGGACAGATGGTTTTGATTTTGCCGCTGGTACGACCGTGGGTGTCGATTCCGTACTTATGAAAATTTCTCATTGTTTGTTGGATTGTTGAAAATTATTTTTGGAAAGTCATTTGTGAAGTCGTTTGGAAATGCCACACTTCAGTATCCCAAATGCCGCACTTCGTGGGGGCAAACGCCACACTTGGATGAGCGTGATCTGTGGCATTTGCTTTGTTCAGCTGTGGCATTTGCCTTGTTCAACTGTGGCGTTTGTCCCCATGAAGTGTGGCATTTGCGAGCTCCATGAGTGTGTGGATTCATTCCAGAAAGCGGTGGCGTCCGGTCGGGGAGGGGCATTGTCGGGAATAGTGCAACCCAGATAGGTGCGTCGGCCGTCAATGCGCTGTTCGTAGCGGTAGGGGTCGGGCGGGGCGGCGGATTTCTGCTTGGCGTCAAGTGCCAGTAGGGTTGCGTACAGGGCTTGCGAAGTGCGTTGTCCGCCTTTGGTATAGTTTGCGAAATAGCGGCGCGCATCGCTTTCATTCAGCAAGTCGTGCCATTTGTCGTAGACTTCGACATGTTGTTTGAAACAATCCACAGCCACCTTGATGTGGCGCATCAGTAGTGCACCGTAGCCGCTGTGCATGCAGGTTGCTTCGAGCCAGGGCGTTTTTTCGACCAGTCCGTCCACCAATTCCCGCCAGGGACGTATGGGATACAGCGGTGCTTGCGGCCGACCGAAGTCGTCGCAGACGGTAAGCGTAGTCGGAGAATTGTTGGCATCATTATCAGCATCAGCAGTAGTTTCTTTTTCTTTTGCTGCTGCTGTTATTATATCTTTTATATTCTCTTTAAATACTTTGCAGACTATTTCTTCAACGGTGCTGTCTTTTAGCGTGTTACCTTGATTTTTGACCTGGTTTTCCGGATTCAGCTCTGACGTTTTTTGCCGAATTTCATCATTTTTTGCATCGGAACCGGCGTTTTCTCCAGCATTTTTTGCCGTTTCTTTTTCCTTCTTCTTCACCGGATTCAGTTCTTCGGGGCTGAAAAAGCCGTCTTCTTCAAGATTGAAAAGTTGGAATTCGGAGATGATTTTCTTCAGGTAACTGAGCGGCATCTTTTTGCTCTTGCAGTAAGGGCGCAGATATTCCAGTTTTGCTCTGGGGGCAGGCAGTATGGAGAGTTTCTCGATGATGATCCAGTAGGCTCCGGTTCCTCTGGGGCCTTCCTTGTCGAACAGATCTTGCATTCGTGGGTCGTGCATGGCCATGAGCGGGTGCTGCAGGTAAAAATTTCTTTTCATTACAATTGCTTTAAATTTGATTAATTACTTGTGGGAAAATGTTGCGTAAGGCGGAGTAGCCTGTTGTGGCGGCGACGGCGTTTTTTCGTAGCGTTTTCTCTTGACGGTGTCAAAGGTAAGCATAGCCCAAAGCTCCCGGATGTACGGTCTGTCCACTGCTTGTCCGTGTCAGAATAGCTTCCGGACAAGGTTTAGTGGGCCTGGACCGTACATTAGAAATGAATGGTTACTCATTGTTAAAATTAAGGTTTATTATGAATTGGGGGAGCCCTGACACCGAAGAGAGCATTACGATAATTACATGCAATCATCTGGCGGTCATTTTTTTAGCTTCTTTTTGCCCGGGGCCTGGCTGTATCTGTGAGTGACCTCGCGAATGTGTCCCAGCGCTAGTTTCAGGCGTACGCTGATATTGCCTTTGCCTTCAAGCAGATCCTTCACGCCTTGGGCGAAAAGCTCCAGTACGATAAATTCCAGTTTTACATGGTTTGTTTCGATCAGAACGTTGAAGATTTCTACATGATCTCCGTTAGTAACGGATAGCTCAAATGTTTTTTTTCATGATTTTTGTATTAATAAAATAAATGGCGGCAAAGGTAGAAATACCCGGAGAGGGAGTCTGGCAATTTTTGGGATATAATTGGTGTTTACTGTTTTGATGAAAGAAATCCGCGGAAGGTGCCTCGGATAACGGCCGCTGCCAATCGAAATTTACCGTGTAGCAGATATACCATTGCCTTTTTAGGCGCGGCAATGAGAGAAATGTATAGGCAGGACAGGATCTTTTCGCCGCCCGGTATGTTTCGACGGGCGTACAGGATGCGGGCGCGTGAGAGATAGAATTCTCTTAAGGGGGTTCCTTTCTTGGCAGTCATGCTTTCCTTGTGGTAGACTACGGCTTCGGGTTCGTACCATAATTTATACCCGGCCCGGTGTAGCTGTGCCGACCAGTCAAATTCTTCATAAAACAGAAAGTAGATTTCTGTCATTGTGCCTGCTTGTTGCAGGGCGTCACGACGCACCATCATGGCGGCGCCATGCAGGGAGGCGGTTTCGCATGCTATCCGATAGCTGGGCTGGTCTTTTTCGTTGAAGCCGATGGCGGCATTGCGTAGTGTGATGCGTGAGAATGGGGTAAAGCCGGCGTATTGTAGTGTGTCGGGTGCGTAGCTGTATTTTAGCATGGGCGATACACCGCCGTTTTTGGGGTCTGCTTTCAGCCGGTGGATCAACGTTTCCAGTATCGGTTCTTTGATAATCGTGTCATTATTGAGGAAAAACAGATAGTTGCCTTCAGCTACTGTCAGTCCGGCGTTGTTGCCTCCGGCAAACCCGGTATTGGCGTTTTGTACGACTTTTACTTCGGGGTGGCGCAGCTTGATTTCATCGGCTTCGGGCATGCGGGAGCCGTTGTCCACTACAATGATTTCATAGGGATGGGTTTCGTGCTTGCGGAATGAGGCGATCATTTCGCAGGTGTCGGCAAGGCCGTTGTAGTTGACGGTGATGATGGAGACCATATTTATAAATTTTCAATTTTCTTTAGTTGCTTATACTCTTCCAATGTGAGCAACTTTTTGTGAGGTGCTAATTTACGCATTTCATATTTAATGAGATACCATATTCCTTTCATTAATTTCCTAAACTCTTTCAAAGTATTGCTGCGTGGAAAAATCTTCTCTACCATTTCCTTGGTCCATGGTTGGATGAAAAAAGAACGATAGTATTCTTCTGTTGGATTGACAATGAAATCAATATCGTTTTCCCATTCGTAGCGATTGACTGCTAATTGCGGCTCAGATAGTTGGAGAATTTTATAGGTTAAAGATTGATATGGAAGATAGTTGAGAAACAACATTCCGTAATCATGCATATAGTGGGGCATTTGAGATTTCTCAAAGAGTATTAGCTTTCCATCTATTGACAATATCGCCCATTTATGCGATTTTTTTGGAAAAAGAAATTCTCCTAATAAACTTGGAGTTTCTATATATCCGCGTTTAGCAACACGGCAATGTTCTTTTATAAATTGCGTCGGATTTTCTGCATGTTCAAGAACCTGGTTACAAATGATATAGTCAAATTCTTTGTCTTTAAAAGGAAGATGCTCTCCATCTGCATTTACAAATACTTGATGCGGATATATTTTTATATCTCCGCTTCGATGGTAATTATCATTGATAAACTTTTCAACAATAACATTAGCTCGATGGGATGGATTATGTCCGGAGCCAACTTCAACAACTTTATCACTCCTGCGAATTCTTAAATCATACCTTGTATGTGGTATACGTTTTCTCATTTTTTATTTATTTAATATTATTATTAGTTCGATTTTTCATCCAATATACAATCCAATTTCTAAATGTAATGTATTTAGATAACTTTAATCGATGGAAACGGCAAATAGTTTCTATTTTTTCCCAAAAAGCCATTTTATGTCCTGCCCAGATAACAGCATTTAAATTCTGTACTAAATATTTATTGATAACTGCTGTCCATTCCGGATGTGACTGTGTTAAACCATATATCTGTGTACAAACTGTAGTATAGCCTTCAATATTTCGCATTCCAAAACGCTGAGTCATTATGGAATTATTTCGTATTCTTCTTTTAAAGAAAGTTTCTGAAATGTACCGTGCTCGCTCTGCATGTAAATAAATTTGTATAGAGAAAAAGTGATCTTCGTGGATAATACCTGGAGGGAAACATTTGAAAAAGCTATTTAGGAAAAGGCGATTAACCAAACATAGGCAAACAGAACTTAGAAATAGTTTATTATCAAGTTCGTAATTCAGCAAATCTATTCCTTTTTGTACTGATTCTTCTATGCGGCCTTTTCTGTTATAATTAGGGATATTACTATTATCCAAAGATTCATAAATGGGTTCTGCATCAAAAAAAATAAAATCTAAATTATCTTTTTCACATATATTATAACAACATTGTAGAGCATTTGTGTCTAATAGGTCATCACTATCCATAAAATATAGATATTTGCCGGTAGCATATTTCATGGCTTGATTACGTGCAACTGATAGTCCTTGATTAGGTTGTGTATGAGATTGTATACGAGAATCTAACGCTTCGTATTCCTTGATGATATTTATACTATCATCTGTTGAACCGTCATTAAGGAGAATGATTTCTATCTCCTTTAGGCTTTGGTTACGTATACTATTTATAGTATCATGCAAATAAGCAGCAGTATTGTATATCGGTATAATGACAGATACTTTAGGCTGTGAAAGATATTGTTGAATATTCTTGCTCATCTTTTTTTTATTTTTAATGTAATCTTTTTAACCTTAGAAATGATATCATATTCTTTTGTATATTGAATATATATTCCCCAAACAATAATACTAAAAACAGTTTTGAAAATCAATGATATAACTATATTCCATTGTTCTGAAAATAAAGATATCAAATATAATATGCTACCGATAATAGCGCTCACAATAATAGGAGATAATAGCTGTTTGTAGAAAAAAAGAATTTTGCGATGTAACATGCAACTATATAATTGCCAATAACATTGAATGAAATTTATACAAAAAGAAATAAAGATGCACCAAGCTATTGCTTCTAATGAACTGAAATAGAATATACCAATTATAATGCTGCTTACACTTACTATAGCAGAAAATGTGCCACTTATGAATAACCCACGGGTATCATTTCCAGCTTGATAAAATGAACCTGATGAAGATAGAATTAGTTGGATTCCAACAGTAAGAGATAGTATCTTGAAAATAGGAATAGAAGGTATCCATTGCTTCCCGAACACACATAATACTAATTCTTGAGCACTGAAAAAAAGTAATATTCCAAGTGGAAATCCAATGAAAGCCAATAAGCGTGTAATGCGTTCATGAGAATAAGCCAATTTTTTCATATCATTTTGATAGTCACTCAGAATAGGATGCATTACAGGAGTGATAACATACGTTATATTCTGCAAAGGTAGCATCATTAAGCGATAAGATTTTTCATAATATCCTAATGGGGTCATCCCCATATATTTACCGATAAGGAGTTTGTCTAAGTTGCGGGTAAAGTAATTGACAACATTGAATAGAAACTGATATATAGAATAATTCCAGATTTTCTTTACACTTTCTATGCCTACTGTCCATTGAATTTTTTGAGGATATTTTTTTAATGAAACTCCCAAAATAAGGGCACTAGATAAAATTGGTTGTATAGTTAATGTATATAGGCCAGCTCCTAGTAGAGCAGCAATGATAGAAAGTATTCCAACTGAAAACTGAATGAAAAAAGTTCGGTAGGCTATAAATTTAAAGTTCTTGTTTTTATAAAATAAGGTATTTGGAACAATGGAAACAGCAGAAAAAAACAGACTGATTGATAGCAGATGACATATATGAATGAGTTGGTTATCTCTGTAATATGAGGCAATACCCCATGCAGAGAAAAAGAATAAGATACTTAGAATGATACCCAACCATATGGTAAACATATAGATATTGTTTATATCTTTGGGGGTTAGTCTTTTATTCTGAATAATTGCAGAGGAAAAGCCTATGTTGGTAAATATGTTGAAGAAATTGATAATAACTGTTGCAATAGCCATCACACCAAAATCGTCTGGGCGTAATAAACGAGCTAAAACAGCCATTACTATCAGAGAGATAATAATACCTGAATATTTGGCGATTGCTGTGTAAAAAACGCCGGAGAGCATTTGTTGCTTTATACTTGTCATTAACAATTATAATTTAGAATCTTCTTGAAAAATTTTATCTTTACATACCTTTTTCATTTGCTCTTTCCAGGATAAATGTTTGATAGACTTTCTAATTTCTTCTGGTGGTATAGATTGTGAGTGGCAAAAATTAATAATTTGCAAGATGTTTATGGGACTTTCATTAGCAGGAGCTTTCAATATATAGGGCATGTAATCAAAATCGTCATCCGTTTCTGAATAAATGAAGGCAAAACCACGTGCTGCATACTCTCTATTTTTTAGAGTTTTTATATTGAATATTCCACTGCGATGCCGTCCTAAACTACCGATAGCAAAATCTGCATGATTGAAAAGTTCGTTTAACTCCTCACCATGTTTGGCACCATGTAGAATGACATAAGGGGCTATTTTATATTTCTGTATGGAGTTTATAATCTCATCTTTTTCCCTTTTTCCTGCTATATTACCTACAAGATGAAAGTAAACTTTATACTCAGGATTTTCCTTGTAGTACAATCCTAAACCTTGGATGAGACGATCAAAACCGTGCCAGAAGTGTATCTCGGCAACACCTATTAAATGTATCTCCTTACTTAAATCATGAATGTCTTTTCTCAATGGTATGTTCGAAAAATCGATGCCATTAGAAATACGTATAGTACGTTGCCCGAAAATTTTCGTGTCATTGGAAAATGTAATAATAGCATCTATATATTTACAGAAACTATACCTAAATAATTTATCAATATAGAGGTAAATTTTTCGTGCAGAATTACTGAATTCATGGTCATAAGGATAAGTAGGTATCTCTACAACTATTTTAATCCCGTTTTCCTTTAATTTTTTTACTAAGTGTATGGTAAAGGGATTGGCATTATGGTAATATCGTATATATACCCAATCTATTTTATTCTCTATAGCGTATCTTTTGATGGCAGTAAAATCAATACGTTTTTTTATTTTAGCTTGTATTCCAGTTCCTAAATCAGCAATTATTTCATCATTAATTAACCATTGTCTATGTCCTTCAGAAGATACATCATAATGACAAGTACTCACATCCATACCACACTCTTTTAGGGCACGTATTTGATATCTGATTTTTTTGCTGATTCCATTATATTCTTGGAATCCGTGAAAGATAATAAATAGCACTTTCATACTTTTATCCATTGTTTTTGTTCCAGATCATATCTTTTTATTACTTTAGCTGGATTACCTACTGCAATACTATAATCAGGAATGTTTTTTGTAACGACACTTCCTGCACCTATTTGACAGCGTTTTCCTATATGTACTCCTGCTACAACAACAGCATTAGCTCCAATATGTGTGTCTTCGTCAATTATGACTTCTCTTTTATCGAGTTGCTGTTCTGAAGAGTTTTTAGTGCCATCCTGATAGCAATGATTGAATCCTGAAATAAACACGTGTTGGCCTAATCCGCAACCATCTTTTATGATTACTGGACCAATAACAACACTACCTATCCCAATTCGTACTTTGTTACCTAAAATAACATCTCCTGCACCATTATTAATTGTGGTAAAATCTTCGATGGTACATTTTTGGCCTATCTCAAATCGCTTCCATGGAAATACATCTATGCGTGATCTTTTCCAGCGAATAATACTACCTTTGCCCTTTTTATGTACAAATGGATTAAAGAAAAGCTTAACCCAAAGACGTGGTTTAGGATTATCGGGAGGACTGATTAGCCAGCTACTAAATTTCAACAGCTTTTCGTTCTGCTTTATATTCCGTTTTAACTTTTCTATCATCATTTCTTATCGTATTATTTTATACCCCCATCGTTCATTGTCGGATTCAACAATAATTAAATAAACTCCTTTAGGATATTCTCCAATACTAATATATGATTCTTCCTGAGTGAGGAGAATTTGTTTTAGCACATTGCCATTTAGAGAAATAATCTTTAAGTTTTTTCCGTTCAAACATTGAACGAAAATTTGTTCGTCTGAACTTTTGTATACCACTGGGCGTTTAGAGTTGATTATATCGGTAATATTGCTCACTAATGGAAAATCTTCTGTGTAGTCTATCTCATTGTGTATGGAATATTGATTCATAGATTTAAAACTCGGAGTTGTGAAAGTATACAATGTTAGCCCACCGTCAGGATAACGTCCAAATGAGGTTGTTTTATCATGGGAAGCATAGCAGACAGAATCTACTAATATCACTTCATTAGTTTCATCTATTTTAGAAAGATATACACTACCACCTGTTTTGCTCAACTTAAAGTTAGTATGTAGTATACCTCGCTCAGGCTTTTTAGAACACCATATTATACTATATCCGCCAGCTGGAATAGTCGTCTTTTTACTGTCAGTATCTGCAAATTGAAACATTGTAGGATTGTTCTTCTCATTTGAAATGTAATATTTAGAAAAATCTATTGATTCACTTGATGAATTGTAGAGTTCTATCCAGTCTTCATATTTATAGTTATCATCTACATAAGAAGCGTTATCTGCAGATATTTCATTGATGAAAATACCATTACGACGTACCATTCCACTTGACTCATATATTGCGGTCACCTGCATATCTTTTTCTACGGATAATTCTATTGATGTTTCAGTTTGTTTTCTTATATTGTTATCCGAATCTATAATATTCCAATATGCAAACTTTTCACCTTGGTCGTAAAGCGGTGCTTGTAAATGTAAGGATTTGTTTTCAAACCATTTACCATCATAAGGTAATACTGGAATTTGTCGTTTGTTGAATAAAATTGGAGTTCCTGTATGTGTTGAGTTGATATTTAGAGAATGAATTTCTCCTAAAGAAAAATTAGTCTTTAAGTGATCGAAAATTTGAGAACAAGCAAGTGCCTCATATTTTATTGTATTCTGAGTTGTCTTTTCCAATTCGCTTTTTCCTTGAGTTGGCCATTTTTCTTGGTAATAAGGGTATTCAGTTTCAATAGCTTTTTTCATTTCTGTTAAACGTGTTTTAAAACGTTCAGGGGCATATACAGAGCTTGCTACGAGAGACTGTACTGTGATATATTCATCTTTAAATTTTTCATTATTAAGAAGGTATACAATAAGTTTGGTTGAAAGTAGAGTGGAGGTACTCTCTATTAGAGCTTGTAATTTATTAATAGGACTTCCACCTACAACCCATTGATCCAAATCTTGTAATATCCATTTCCATTTTCCTCCTTTTGCATGGGGACAGAAAACCAGCTGATTATTATTAGGCCAATCCATATTTTTCCCCATAATTTGGATAGACATATAATAAAGAAAATTATCTATATCCATTAATTCGCATATTTTTTCATAATCTTCATTTTTGCTGAAATTAGAAGAACGTACTATATTTTCAAATTTATTCCAGTTTTCTTTGCTTCCATTAGATACTACTGGTCCCCAAGCAAATTCTATCATATCAAAATCTGTTTCGGATAACCCATAATATGAATATATCATATCTTTGTTTTTTCGTTCACGGAGGTTATAAATTCCCCAATATTCCCCGTTTAAATAGACTACTGCGGGAATTGCAGCTTGGTAATTAAGAGGGGTAACGTCTGCAAGACTTTGTATGCAAGCATCATGTACTAACTGTACAGTAGTCGAAAATTGCCCTCCACTTCTGAGTAAGAAGCTTTTATAGCGTAAGCCTTCGCGTGTTGGAAATAAGGGTACATCAAATCTTTTTTTACCATGTTTTGTTTTTCCTTTTATTTTGAAAGATTTTTGATCATATCCTCTTGAAGCATTTCCACTAATAGCTAAACCTATTGGTTGGCTAATGCTTACCTCGCGTTTCTCATCTTGGAACTCAATATAGCCCCAACGTGTCCAGTCACGGTTATAATTTGCCTTAGGATTGTTTGCTGTAAGAATAATGCCATTTGTTCCTATACAATAAATGCCTATCATGTCATCGTATAAGTTTTCTGGGGCAGTAGTTAGAAAAATGATTGGGAGATTTTCTGGTTTACGCTTATTAATCATATAAGTATTAGTGGCAATTAATCCATCTAAACATCCGTCTTTAAAAGCTCTTGCACGTAATACTGTTGTTGAGGGGATGGTTATTTCATTCGTATAAAGTGTACTCTCAAGAGTTGGTTCTGAAGCATCAGTAGTATAATAAATTTGGGCCCCCTCTGTTCCACAGGTAATTTTGACTTTAACGGTACTTTCATAAAATCCACTTTTTGTAGAAATTTTCGGTGTTTTTATGACTTCTGTAGCTGTTACAGCCTTGTTATTGGTGTTACCAAAAGTGTTCCTTATAAAATAAACTAATGGAGAAGTTGTATCACCATCAACTGGGCGTCCATAACTAATATTGGGGTATTGTTGACCATAATTCATGGTATCATATATATTTCCATTCTTATCCGCTACAGATAGGAAACCACCATCATCGGCATCAGTATCTAAAGAATAGCCTGTTTTGCTATTTATTAATTCGTCATTTAGCCATACAACTGCATATCCTTGGGCTGGTAAAATACGATCATCTGAGATTTTGTATTTTAAAGGTTGTTCAGAATCATCAGAGAAGTACAGATTTTTTATGTTTATGTCAGTATTTGAGCAATTGTATAATTCAATCCATCCTGAATAATCATAATTTGGATCTAGTTCCTTGTTTACATTACAGATGGAGATTTCATTAATGAAAATCTGGGCATGCAGAATGTTAGGTACGGAGAATAAGATAAAAAAAACTCCAAATAAGAATGCTATGATGTTGTGTGTCGTTTTCATAATATCATCATTTTATATAACAATAATGTTTGCTTTATAGTAATGCGTTTTGATAGATACTCGTTAATTGATTAGCTGTTTGCTTCCAAGAAAACTGCTTTACCCGTTCTAATCCATAATTTTGTTGTTGTTGGTACAACACATTGTCTGTTTCCAAACATAATAATGCATTAGCAATCTCTTCTGGTTTATAAGGATCGATAGTTAGTGCCCCTGGACCTGCTACTTCAGGCATAGATGAAGTATTTCCTGTAATAATAGGTGTACCACATGCCATAGCTTCTAACATTGGAATTCCAAAACTTTCTCGTAGTGACGGATAAAGGAAAGCAAATGCTGCATTGTAAAGAGTTGCTAAATCATGATTGCTTATATAGCCTGGATAATAAAGATGAGATTTTATATCAATAATATTTTCTTGTTGCAATAGGGTATTGATATATTCTTCTTTCAGGTCAGCAATGAGTAATGGACGTTTAATCGTAGACCGATGTAGATAGATACTATATGCTTTTAAAGTACGAGCAGCGTTCTTTTTAGGATCTGTATTACCGAGGAAAAATAGAAAATCTTTTTCAGGGATGTATTTATGAACAATATTCACATCTGCTTCTTGTTGGTAGAAGTGAGTACTATATCCATTGTAGACAGCTGTAATGCGATCTGAAGGAATATTTAGAGCTTGACGAATACGATTACATTCGAAATGTGATACAGTAATAATCCTTTTACACTTCTCTAGAATACGTGGAACCACTAAACGACGATAATACCATCCCATTTCTTGATAAAGTGATGGACTCCGATGTTGACGAGGTTCTAAATAAATGATATCATGCAATGTCAGAACTAAGGGTACCGGACATCTTATAGGGGCTGTGTTAGATGTACAATGTAATAACTCAACTCCTAATTGCTTAACAATTCGCGGAAGCCCCACTTGTTCCCAAAGAGGATAAGTCGGATATTTCAGTTCAATAATTGAAAGGTTGGCACTGTTTTCTATGCAGCGGTCCTCACCTGGTGCGACAATGACATAATATTCATTACCATCATTTCGTCTCTGCAATTCACGTATGGTTTCTAACGCAACAAAATCCATTCCATGTTTATTGAGACGAAAGATACGTTGGGCTTCGATTGCTATTTTCATATTTCTTTTTTCTGTCTTCTTTCTGTTTTTTTCTTTCTTTTACCACCTCCAAATAATCTTGTTATGTGGCTGAAGATTGATGCAAATACTAAAATAGGAAGAGCCCATATGGCTTTTTTGAAGCGCTTATTGACTTCGCCATCTGGCAGAGCCATCAAAAATGTAATGCCAATGACGCCAAGTAATATGTACCATTTGAAGCTGAGAGTCCAATCAAGTAATGTGATTCCAATAGCGCATAATCCAATAAGGGCAATTAAAAGGAAACGGGATGGCATCAACCATTGGAATAGTTTAAGAGCATAATCCCATTCACCTCTTAATAAGGTTATTGGTAATTTTTTCAGTGCAAAAATAGTACTGCTATATTGTGAACGAAGCCAACTAATACGTTGCGCTTCATATCCATTAGCACTTTCTTCTTTCTTACTGTAACATACAACTTCTTCTAAATATTCTGTGTATATATTTTGTTGTAATAGAGCTGTTTCCATAGCTTTACTTAAATCTGCTCCTTTCAGAGTAGGGGCTATCTCGTGAAACATTGTAAAATCAAATGCCATTGCTGAACCTATGAGTGCGGATGAAAATCCCATACGAGTATGAGCTTTACGGAAGATATTATTATTGATTTCTTCACTAGTGGCATTCAATACAGCAATACTGGTTGTGAGATTTTCTGTCATGCGATGCGCCTGTATTGCATCGCAACCAGAATAGTATGCATTATTGAAATAATTCAGGGCACTAGGTACAATGCGGTTGTCTGAATTAAATATAACGACCATATCATATTCTTCAGGAGAATATCGTTCCATAACTTGCTGGATAGCATATACTTTGGTGCATTGTTCTTTGTCTGGGACAACAATGTTTACTGGCATTTGTAGCAAGGTGACAAGGTCTTCTTCAGGTAACTGGGTTGCTGCAACTGCAATGTCGTACTTTTCACGTGGGTATAACTGTGTATCCAAAAAGTGATTAATGGAATTAATAACTTCTTTACCATTGCGTAATACTGTAAATAACACAAGAAAACGATACTGAGTTTTTGCCAGCGGGTAGGGGTTTTTGTATTTGCCTAATGAAAAAAGAGCACATACAAAAAGGTATAATACCGGAATAGCTAATAGCAGATATAATACAGCATCGGCTATTTGTAAGGCATTGTTGTTTTCGTCTACCCACCAATCGGGATTGAATATGGAAAAGATATCGCTCATAATAAAATTGTATTACTTGTTTTTTTATTTGAATTCTGGTTACATTTACTGATCTGCTTATCTATATATGCGCCATTCATTATAAATGCTAAAGATGCAACTAGTACGAAGTTTGTAGGAGGCTGTCCCATTCCCTCTCCTACATATCCATTGAGCCACATTCCAAATGTACCGCATGTTAAAGCGGCTAATGTGTGCATCAACTCTCGATTTTGGATACGAAACATGACTATATAACAGCACCGTAATAATATAATGCCATATATTATGAGTTGGAGAACTAAACCTACAATGCCGGTTTGTATCCATATACTTACATAATATGAATCAGGTGGGAGATTACCTTCTATGTAACTACCATCTTTTGCAGGCCACAATTTAGGAATATCTTCCTCTAATCCTACACCCAATGGAAGAGTTTTCAGATATTCAGCAATCTGTTTTCTATTCTCTATGCGAACATTATATGAGGCATCCTGCGTTGGTTGGAATGCTGTTCGCATACGGCGTATAAATGAATTCCCATTTCCTATGTTAGTAAAAGAAAAGAATGCAAATAAAAACAGTCCAGTAATAGCAGATATCATCATTACTTTTACACTTTTACAAAGTAGACAATATAAGGCTATTCCTCCAAGGGGAACTATTATCGCACCACGTGTTCCCGACATCAATAATCCTATTAATCCCATCAAGGCTATACTTCTATAAAACCAGGCTAACCATTTTTGGCGAGTGTGAAAGCCTACAATCGAATAGACAATAGTAATGATTCCCATGTGTGGACCAAAGTTACCTGCATCAGAAAAAAATGAAAAATAGCGGATACCACTATTTAAAATATGAGTTACAGCTCCACCATTAATAAGCCATATCTTTTCTGCATAATCGAAGCCAACATATCTTTGATATAATAGTTTTAAAAAGGCTGTAATAGTGAAGATCCCCCAGACGATTAATCCTCTTTTTAACATTTTGGGGCTATCTAATAATAGACAGGAAATGAGATATAATACGAGGGTGCCTACTATCCAGTTACGAATTCCCGCAGTAATACCTTCAGAATGGATACCCGGGTTGACTAATTGAACTAAGATGAATAATATCCAAACAATATAAGTAACAGTTAATACATTTATTGCATTGGATAGTTTTATATCAGATTTCTTACGAATAGAAATAAATAAGATTGATATGAATATATAGACCAAGAGTATATCTAAGCCCACACTTAAACCTTCTTTACGGCTATAACGCATGATGACCATAAAATAATATGCATAAGTTGCATATAGCAAATATCCAAAGCGAGGAGTTTGAAGTCCGTATATAAGTATAATACTTGCTAAAGGAAAACAAATGACTGCTATTGCTGCAATTAAGTTTTGAGTAATAATGGCATAGGCAAGAGCTGCCAATCCCGCAACAAGCAAAAAGTGAAATAATGCTTTAGGGGGCAATTCACGGATAGAATGTTGATTATTATATGCCATTTTTATCTATATCTAAATGATTTGTTTATTTTACTGCTGCTTTTTGAGAAGTCAGCCCTAGTTGTGCCAAGCGACTAAAGAATGAATGAATTGGCATTTTAGGCGGTAACTCACCTGTAAATGATTCAACAACATCACGATCAGCATTATTTAAGTACAGCAGGAATGGAGTTGTTTGCAAGGCTTCTTTTATGGGATCAAGGGTGGCATCGTCACTGTTTCGCCATAAACGACAAGCATTTGCTATTAATAAATTTGCATCAGCCTTTTGAAGCACCGGTAATGGTATAGATGCATCTTTGATTGCAGGATATTCTACTAAAATAATGTCAGGTATCTGCTCAACTTCATTGAGTTGCCAAAAATCAGATAACTGTTCTGCTTGTACGTATCTTTTGTCTTCGGTTTCAAAATCTAAGTCATGTCGTACTAAACGTACATGAAGTCCTTCTGATTTCCAATATTCCATGAAGTACTTAATTAAGAACGATTTGCCTTCTCGAGGATTAATACTTAACAAACTGATTATGGTCGTTTGTCCTGGTTTCATATATTTATTTAATTGACGGCAACTATAAGCTGCAGCAATACGATTGCAGGCTTTAAGAAAACCACGGTATTTCAGGTTACTGATACCATTGAAGGCTGCAATGACGGGTAATCCCGTGAGACGCTTGCTGCGGTAAGGATCACGTAACGTACGGTCAAGCAATTCTATAAGAAGGAAATAAGTAATAATGAACACTATAGTACCTACAAATGCAATGAGGATGTAAAGTAAACGTTTTCGCCCATTATCTGTTAATGGATAATCTGGAGGAGCTACTGTCTGTAAGTTACTTGTGCTCATTTCAATATTTTTGAGACGGAGATTTGCATCTGCCAGTCCCTTGAGTTGTGTGCGATAGTTGTCTTCAGCAATATCAATAGCACGCTGTTTGCGATTTACTTGCGTACCGATAGGGGACATGTGACTGTATTGGCTAAATATATCTTCTTGACGTTTTAACAGTACTTGCAATTCTGCTTTAGCTTTTGCTTCATTGACACATGCAGTCAGCCACTCATTTACCATACTTTCAATACCGACACCTTCTTTAGTAAAATTGTATTCATTAAGATTGTCAGAAATATGGCTAATATTGTCTTCAGCTTTTTTAAGAGCTTCTTTTTCTTTGCGTAATTTGCTATCAGTTTGCTGATGTTTATCAGTGGTAAAGATTTCTTGCTCCATAATGCTTTGGTTCAGTGTGCTGACTTTATTTAATTCTTGCAACAAATTTGTGTTGCTACGAATTATTTGAGCGCGTACATCCATTCTTTCATCAAGCATATCGCGCAAAGCTACAGCACCTTGATAGATGCGCTCGGCTTCTTCTAGACGATCTTCGACTTCATAGCGGGTAAATGCTAATGCTTTAGTTTCCTCCGGATAGTTTATAACACGCTCTTGCACATTATAATTCATCAAATCGTCTTCTTCCTTATTTAATGCTATTTTAGCAAGCCGTACTTGTTCTTGAAAATAAGCGATTACATCATTTGTTGATTTGAAACGAAGTATTTCGTATGCTTTTATTAATTCATCAATTAAAATACTAACTGTTTTTTGAGTGATGCCTGGATCGGCAGAAGTATATGTTATTTCAAGTATATCACTATTTCCTGCACGTTTAATATTTATACTCTCTAAGGCGGCTGCACTATAAAATGCAACTGGACGATTAAAAATTGAATATACGAAATTATTACTGCTCTCTTTCCGGTATGCAGTAAGATTGGCTAATGTTTTCTCAACATCTTTCCGATCTACTAAAGCTAATACTTCTTTTGGAGCCATTTGTAATAACTGCCGATAATGTTTAGCTTGGATATATTGATTGTCTTTCCATTCTTCACCGTAGGTAAGCGAGTTAGCTAATAGACGAATAGAAACCTTTTCTAATGTGCCTCGTGATTTTGCTATATTTATAAGGTTGTCGAAAGTACTGGTTACTACTCCAAAATTAATAGCAGAACCATCAAGAGAAGTAGAAGTAGTAATACCAGCATATAAGCTACTTTTCACGGTATAGCTATATGGAAGAAACTGAGTGAAGTAGATAACTAGACTTGTAACAAAAATAGTTCCCCACAATAGCCAATAGCGAATGCGGTAAAGAAATTGTGATATGAATCGCATTATATCCATAAGGTATTTACTTTTCTTTGATGATTTTTACATTTGTCAGCATCTCTAGTAACACAATAGAATTGTGTAGAGCTACACGACTTTGTTCGTAAGTTGTAACCGCACCAGTACGTCGGGCGCGCTCCAATGAAAGTGAAATGATATTTATTTTTCCTTGTATAAAGTCATTTTCTGATATTTTCATTTGTGCATTATATAATGCGGCTGTTTCTGCTTTGGCTTTGATAGTAGCTAATTGTTCAGTTACAGCATTGTAGGCTTCTAATACTTTCAACTTACGCTCTTCCATTACTTCATCTTGAGTATATTGTAGCTGTTCTATATTGTAACGATAATTTTTGAGCTTTAACGGACGATTAAATAAATCACCTAAACCGATACTGACACTGGCCCCTAAATTGAAGGTATGACGTGTACCAGTACTTGTAGATTGGTACCAATCTACAAGTGTTTCACTACTTTCACTTAAAGTATTAAAACGGCCAAATGCATAGTTGCCATTTAACCGGAAATAGTTCCACCAACTACGTTTTTCAATACGATATTCGTTTTTTTGTTGTTCTACCTGTGACTGTGCTCGTTTTACTGTGGCATTTTCAGATACAGCATCCAAAAAAACAGATAATGGAGGTAATTCTAACTTTTCAATTTCAAGAGGTACTTCTTTTCCTGTTTGCATTACTGTCACAGTTTCCCATCGTGCATCTTCCATCTTTAGAAGTTCTAAAGCTTTTATACGTTCTTCACGAGTCATAGTCTGTTCTTGGGCACTAACTTCCACAGGGATAGTAAACAATCCCCAAAGGGTTACGCTACAGTAAATGAGTGTAATATACCTTTTTATCATTTTCTTATTTGCTGTATGATTAATATTGTAATTATACATTTTCTTTTTGTACAAATGCTGTCAACGTCTTAAAAATAATTTTCATATCTAACCAAAATGAAAAGTCTCTAGCATATTTGATATCCAACTGTTTTCGTTCCTCTGCAGACATTTTACCTGCACCACCTCGTTTCTCTACTTGCCATAATCCGGTTAGGCCGGAAGGAGCCATAAAGCGATCTATATAGGCGTCACTGGTTAGTAATTCTGCTTCATAAAGTGGAAGAGGACGATTTCCCACAATACTCATGTCACCTTTCAAAATATTAAATAGTTGTGGTAATTCGTCAATACTATATTTGCGAATGATACGTCCTACTCGTGTTATGCGTGGGTCGTTTTCAAGTTTAACAAATGTATTCTGTTGAATTTTCTCTTTTTTCTTGATAAAATCTTCTTCAGAAATCACGAAATCGTCTGAAATTAAAAGGTTTTCTTCTTCATCAGGTGTTCCTGAAAGATCATCAAAACGAATTTCAGGCCCTTCATCAGAATTTTCAACTTCCTCAATTTGATATTGATTGAGAGCATTCAGTTCTTTCAAACGCTTATCTGCATTAGTATACATAGAACGAAATTTCAGAAAATCAAAAATCTGGTAGTTAGAACCAACACGTTGCGATTTGTAGATAATTTTCCCTTTACTTTCCAAACGAATGGCAGCAGCTGTTCCTATTAATATTGGAGAAAGAATAATTACAGCGGTACCTGCGAAGAGTATATCAAACGTACGTTTCCATAAAGGAAGGCGAAACGTATTCAATATCTTGCGATGGGTTTCACTAAATTCTTTCAGCTTGCTTTCTTTCCGTGCTTTAAGATAAACGGTCATACGTTGAATACTATCTTCTTCAGCATGGGGCGGAAGTGTGTTATTAACTCCGGCTTGTAGGTAATTTTTTCGGTCTTCAGCTTTTAATGCTTCAGTAATAAGGGTGATATAGAGTCGAGGATAACGTTTACGTAGATAGCTAATTTCGATATAATCAGCTTCACGTAAGTCGGTTTGTTCGTAAAGAATGGATATGTTATACCGATCACGAATACCATCAATAACTTTTGCCGCTTTCTGTGAAGAAGATACGGCAACGAACATACCCCCTGTAACTTTGCTCAGGTGATCAATTATAATCCGGTTATTTCCGATATAGATATAGTATAACATGTGTCTTTACGTGTTTTTGTTGTTAATCAGATAAATTTCTTGAGGCGTACTTTCAGTTCCATAGGATTGAAAGGCTTCAGTATGTAGTCCACAGCTCCTTCTTCAAGCAAACGGATACGTTCAGTAGTACTTTCTTCACTAGAAAGCATCATAACGGGAATGTGCTTAAATAACTCATTACTTTTAAGGTAATGGAGGAATTCCGAACCTGTCATTTTCGGCATACGTATGTCGGATATGATCAAGTCTGGTTCATTACCTTCGTGTAACCAATCGATAGCTTTCAAGGGATCTTCACAGTACACAAAATCATACTCTTTTCCCAAATACATAGAAAGTACTTTGCCTATGGAGGCTTTATCATCCACTAATAATATCTGTTTCATTATTATAATTTATAATTGTTCTCTACCTGTTATTTATTATCTATAAACTTTTCCTTCATTAGGGTACTTATACCAATCTTGGCTAACGTTACGGTTGCGAGCCCAGTCTAAAAACTTAGGATAAGCACAGTCGTTGTTATCTTTTTGATTACTGATATTGATGCTTTCGTTGGGGTAACGGAAATTAGGAACACAGATTGCCCATGTGTTATTACCAGCTAATTCAAGATTGGTCTCTTGAACAGTACCCGCATTAGTAGCACCGTATTTCCAGAATTCATAGAGGTGGACTTCCACACGCTTTTCCATGCTTTTATATTTGTACGCAATGAAAAAGTCTAAATTATCTTTGGTGATGATTGGATCTTCCTGTTGATAGGCATTGTTTTGCTCTATTTTAACTTTGCAAGTGTAGACTGGGGCTGTCGCCTTTCCTGTATTTACCATTGTTCCGGAAGATACCCCAAATACTCTGTGTGCATTTCCAAAAAGTGGGATTGTCATATCGTTCTCAATACCTGTACTGAACATGGAATTAAGCAAAGTTGCTTGGAATTGATCTTTATCTCCACTAAAACTGATATTGCCAATAGCCGATTTTTCTATTCCAACAATACGTAATCCGGCACCAATCGTTTTGGTAGCCCCGGCAGCTGCTAAAGCAACATTAAGATAGGTGGACGTGATTTTATTGTCTGCTCCACGATCGTATTCAATGGTTACATCCAATACGATGTCATTAAAGTCGTAGTCTCCTACAAGAGGATAATTGTCTTCGAATACATAAGTATAAGGCATTGGATCAGAAGGAATTTCACTTCCTTCTCCTGGATTGTTACCTTCACCGGTACAGTCTCCTTTAGGGATGATGACAGGGGATTCTCCCCATTTGGAGAAGTAAGTCAGTTGGCCTATGTATCTCCAAGTATCATTGCTCCAATTACTATTAAAACTGTTAAACTCAAAATAAATATTTCCTTGGGCAGTGTTAGGATTAAGTTGAATATCTGCTAATGTCCCTACTTTAATAAGTGAGGGTTGCGAACTACCTGTAAATATTGTCTGCATAAAAGACGCTTTATTTATGGTAATCATGCAATTGTCGCCCAGAGTTATTTTCTTCCCTCCCCAAGTTGCAGGGTACTCATTGATAATGGCGGCACAATTATCACCAAGAGTTAAATCTCCCCGGAATTCGCCGGCTATATCTAAGTAGCACCCATTTTCAATATAAGTATTGTTAGTGGTTGAGGTGATTTTTGCATGTCCTTGGTTAATTAGCTTTCCGCCACTGGTTATATCTAATGTTCCTATTTGAAGAGTACCATTATTATATAAAATACCTTGGGTGTCTATACCAACATAAGATACCTGAAGTGTGCCGGCATTATAATTATATCGCTTGTAAGATCCGTTGGAATAATAAATCTTGTTTCCGTTTACTATTCCGCCTTTATATATCATTAAACGGCTATTTTCTATAAATGACAATGTTTGAGAATCCGGGATTGTGATTTCTCCTCCATTCATTACATAGAAGTCTATTCCACGTTGTATATTTAATCCCATAGTGGGATGCCATTTACCTAAGATGATAATAATGGCAGGATTATCATAAGATAAACCATTTTTATTGATAACACCTGTATATACGTTTCCTGCTGATATCTTATATACTTTTCCATTCAATAAATCTGTTTGGGACGTAATCTCTTCCGCCTCTTTTAGCATTGTATTGATGTCGGTTTCTGAATATTCAGGGGTGTATGTTTCAATTGAAACAGATCGTGTCATAGAACGTGTATGGGTAGCATTGCCGAATGTTGTGCTCACTTCTCCATTAACTATAGATACATAGCGGACCACGTTACGGTTATGCGCATCAGTACGGCATACAAACACATCTGTTAATGTGATAGGACAGTCCATTGTAGTAATGAAAGAAACATTATTGCTCATAGTTCCTTCTGCTAATAATTTAGCTGTGGAATTTGCTATTAAAGGATTGCTGTCGTAAATGCGAATGATGTAGTCTGTTTCAGAGTCTTCGTATACACTTATGTTAACTTTTACTTGTCTGGTCATTTTCCAATCCATCTGCGGGTCGATGTCTTTGACAGGGAACTTATCCTCATAAGTTGCTTTAACCTTTTCGGGGCTAAAGACATCTTTTTCGCAGCTACTAAGAACACATAAAGTGACTAATAGGGCTGACAAAAATAGACTTATTCTAAGTTTCTTTTCCATGACCTTGTTTGTTTTGCTTGATTAATAACAAAAATACGTACAATTAAGATAATAACAATTTTTATAAGGTTTAAAAAGATTGTTTATTAGTGATTTTTAACTATATGATGAGGTATTCTGAATAATACTTTTCCTTATTGCTGAAAAAGCCGATGAATAAAGAGATTCATCGGCTTTTCTCATCAAGGAATTTTTGAATTATTCTTTAAATACTTGACCATTGTGAACTGTGTACCAATCTTTATATTCTTTGCCACCACTGGTTACCCAGCTAACAAAGTTTGTGTACACATTTTTGATATTCTTATATTCCAAAGGCCATGCAAATTCTGTTGGAATAACAATCCCCCATGCTAAGTTTTCAGAACTCAGATAATAACATTTTGCTTCTGCAGATGATTTATCATTTCCTTGTCCAAATAGTTTGGTGTTCCCTAGGTCAGTAGGAGCATACCCAGCTACATGTATTTCTGTACGTTTGATTTTAGAACTTGCCTCTTTTGATATAATAAATACATCAAGCTGGTTGATATTGAGATCCTTGGGTTGCACTGCACCTTTTCTGAATTCTATGGATATTTCAAATTTAGCGCCGTTCTTATTGTTACTGTTATTTGCAAGGGTATTGACATAACTCTTGTCATTTTCTGAATTGCCTATGAAGCGGTGCGCATCATTGCAAATGATGATTACAGGATTGCTTTGATTGGCTTCAAAACCCAATGGAGTGGAATTGCTTGTGACACCTTCTACGATACCTTTCAGCTCTACGACATTGGAAGCTGCAAATCCCAGGAACTGAATGCCTAAACCGAGTTTCTTGCTGGCACCTACAGCTTGTAAGGTTCCGTTGAGTGTGTATGTTCCTACAGAGCCATCTTCATGCTGGGCAAAAGTTACTTTATCGATAGTGGCTACAATGTCATTCAAATCAAAGTCACCGTAAGTGGGCCAATTGTCTTCGAATGCAAAAGTATAGTTGGTTGCATCTTCAACGATGATCGGGAATTCCGGATCACTTGGGTCACCACCTTCGTTACCACCGTTGATTATACCGCTACAAGATTCGATGGAATGTTTGGATTCATCGTAACCGGTGGTAGCACATGTAACGTCAAGCTGTCGATATTCGTTTGTATCTTCCCTCTCAAACACTAAATTGCCACTAATACTGGTTTTTCCGTTGTTTTTTAGTGTGAGCTGACGAATTTTTATCATGGATATTTCACCTTGTTCGCCAACGATGTTGTTGGGTGCATTGCCTAAAATGAAATTATCAGCTTTTATGATTGAGCTGTTTCTCATTTTGACATCAACCTTTTGATTACAGGTGATGGTCGGAACAGGTAGCCATTCGTTTGCTGTTTGACTCCAATCACTTGTAATAGATCCATTATCCAAAATTAAATTAACGAAAGTAAATTCATTTCTGATGATAAATGCGCAGCTATTATATATCTCACCTACTGCTGTGTTATAGAAATCAGTAAGTTGAACAAGTCCATCGTTATAAACTGAAGCGCCATTGTTCCATGTTGATCCTGCCAAAGTGGCTTGGTAATGATTGATGAAACTTGCCGTACCTGTATTGTTATTGGTTGCAAGTGTTCCATTGAATTTCACATCACCATAGTTGAATATCTGACTACCGTTGATCAGGATATCTTCGCAATTTTCTATATATGATTTATTTAGTACGGTAGTTTTTATAAATTCAAGTTTACCCGCGCTTAATACACCGTAGTTAAATACTTGAGCACTATTGAAATAGCCTGTTTCTGTAGCTTTAATACTTCCGTTTTCACCAATATATATTTCAGGTGTGCCAATATTTACCTTTACGTTTGTTGCATTAATAGAGCCGTAGATTTTGGCTGGACATCCTAAATAGAAGATGCCGCCTTGGGATTCGACACTTCCTCCACTTTGAATAGTAAGGGTGTTTTGGGCATCGATTGTGATGTCTTTTGAACCAATTATCTTACCGCCATTCATCACATAAATATCAAGTCTGGAGGCTAGTTTTTTACCTGATGCAGACAAATCCCATACTCCTTGAACAAATACAGTTGCTCTGCCGCTGCTTTCGTGAACTCGTATATTGTCTTTGAAAGGGACGTCATCTGTGTATTCCGTTCCGATAATGAATTTAGCTCCGGCGTTCAAAGCTCCCGGATTATACTGAACATAACCGTCTGAAACCGCGGGTACTTCAGGTATTATTTTTGTTTCATCATAGAGAGGCTTGGTATCTTCGCTGTCCTTATGGCTTGGTTCTATGAAGCCTGCTCGTTTGGCGGCTTCGAATGCTGAACCTGTATTTCCTGTAGCTCTTGTGTCAACTCCGGTATAGTACAACTTGAAATTCATTGAGCCACCATTCTCGGGAACTGTACGTGCGTACACTTCTTTCCGTTGCTTCGGGTCGGTCTGACGAATGTATAGTTTCTCAATGGCTGTAGGCACATTGATTTCTGTGATGTAACTTGTGTTCCCGTTTGTTACACCTGCTGCAATTGGCGTTGCATTTTTATCATGCAATGGATTGGTGGTGAATACTTCAATCAAGTACTTGTACTGACCATTGAAGTCGTCCTTTACCTCAATATTGAGCTTTACTGGGGTAATCATAGTCCAACCAAAGCCATCCGGGGCTGCAAAGCCTTCCCCGAAAGGATTTTCTGCTGGAGGTGCCTGCGGTTCCTTACTGGGATCGTACACGTCACCCGCGCAACTGGCTAAAAATATGGTGCTTACCACAGTAGCCATTACTGATAATCGGTTAATTAGTCTCATACTTGATAGAATAATATATATGAATTATAGCTTATTTTTTATTAATTAACTGTCGAAAATGTGCATATCTTGCATATTCTCGCCACAAAGATAACGATAAATTTGATATAATAACAAAAAAGTTGTTTTTTTGTTTCAGTAAGATGCTTTATTTATTAAAAATGAGTGTGATATATATAAATGGAGAACTTGTAAATTTTATCCAGTGATTTTTTGAGATATGCAAAATAAAGCGGGTTATAGTCAATAAAAAATGTTTTATTGACTATAACCCGTTGATTTTAGACTGAATATTTTTTATCTGCTATTTAGTGATTTCTCCCGCAAGGTCAGAGTTCATCCGGTAGCGGATTTCGGCTTGATTGAGACCATGGCCAAGGAGGAACATAAGTTTGGTTACTGCACATTCGGGAGTACTGTCGTATCCGCTGATGACGCCTGCTTGCAGCAATTTCAGTCCGGTTTCGTAGCGTCCCATTTCGACTACGCCACGTTGGCATTGAGTGATGTTAACAATAATGATGCCACGTTCTGTGGCGTCCTTCAGTTGGCGGATGAACCATTCCTTCTGAGGAGCATTTCCGGAACCGAATGTTTTGAGTACAACCGCTTTCAGACCCGGGACATGGAGAACAGAATTGATGATGCTTTCCTGGATACCGGGAAAAAGAGTGAGCATAACCACATTGGTATCGAACAGGTAATGAGGCTTCATGGGACGCGTCGGATCAGGACGGCGGATGATGTGGGCGTCATATTTGATGTGGATGCCTGCATGGGCCAATGAGGGATAGTTGAATGAACGGAATGCGTTGAAGTTTTCGGCATTGATCTTTGTAGTGCGATTACCGCGCATCAATTCATTTTCAAAAAAGATACACACTTCGGGAACGATGGGGGTACCATCGGGATTCTTTGCCGCAGCTATTTCTATAGAGGTAATAAGGTTTTCTTTTCCATCTGTACGCAGAGTGCCGATAGGAAGCTGAGAGCCGGTGAGAATAACGGGTTTAGCCAGATTCTCAAGCATGAAACTGAGAGCAGAGGCCGTATAAGACATGGTATCGGTTCCATGAAGAATGACAAAGCCGTCGAAGTAATCATAATTGTAGTTGATAATCTTTACGATTTTTGCCCAAAGCGAAGGCTCCATGTCAGAAGAGTCAATAGGAGGATCAAACTGATAGGAAGAGATGCGGTAATTGAAACGTTTCAGTTCGGGAACATGTTTGAGAAGATGATCGAAGTTGAAATTTTCAAGCGCACCTGTCTCTGGGTTCTCTATCATGCCGATGGTTCCACCGGTATAAATTAGCAACACGGATGGGTAGTCAGTCTTCATAAACATAACCGGGTTACTTCAAGTCATTTATTATTTTAATAATCACCTTATATAATTGTGGAATATCTTCTTTACAAATTCTAAATATTTCGTCGGCATCTACATCAAAGTAATGATGTACGATAATATCACGAATCCCCATTACATTCCTCCAAGGAATTTCCGGATATTTCACTAATAATTCTTTATTGGTGATTTTATCCAGATTTTTAATGCTTTCTCCTATGGCTGTGAGTTTCATGCAGACACTGTCAAGTTTCATCATTCCACTATCACTTAACAGGAAATCATCTACAGAGTAAATATCAGAACATCTTTTCTCTATTAGTTCAAGAGAATCACGAATTAATTCCAGGGTATGAAAAGCTATTAATTTATCAAACATAAATACCCTCCTTTAATATCTTTTCACGTAGGAGTGCGTCCATCTTATCACGTAGACGCACAATATCAACCGGACAGCCTAACAATTCTTCCAATTCTTTTTTTATGCCGGATAAAGCAAAGAAGCCATGTAGTTGCCCTTCAATATATATATCGACGTCGCTTGTTTCTGTTTGTTCGTTCCGAGCAACAGAACCGAATATGCCCATCCGGGAAATACCATATTTACCGGCATTTTTTTGCATATAATCACGCAATAATGAAATATATTCGGTAACAGTTTTCATCACATTTCGGTTTTACTAGTGCAAAGATAAGAAAAAAACAGTGATTAGCGGTAAATGATTAGTGATAAGTGTCATTTTGTTGTTATTGCACCATCCGCTTATCACTAATCGCTCCCTACTAATCACTTCTTCAGCCCTTCTTTCAACTGTGTGATCGCCTTTTCCGCATCTCCTTCAGCTTCATTCAGCAGGGTGACGAATCGGCTACCGATGATAGCACCGGAAGAGTTGGCACAAGCGGCGTCAAATGTCTGTTTGTTACTGATGCCGAAGCCAACCATGCGGGGATTGCGCAGGTGCATATCCTGTATCTTTTTGAAATAAGCTTGCTTCTGGCTATCGAAATCTTTCTGGGCACCGGTAGTAGCAGCGCTGGATACCATATAGATGAAGCCGTCGGTATGTTCGTCGATTTCACGGACACGAGCCTCGCTGGTTTCGGGGGTGATGAGCATGATGACACGGATATCGTAACGGTCGGCAATAGGTTTATACGTTTCTTCGTAATCTTTGAAGGGAAGATCGGGAATAATAACGCCGTCGATGCCACATTCTACACATTTCTGACAGAAAGCCTCGAACCCGAATTTCATGATAGGGTTGAGATAGCCCATCAGAATGAGAGGAATACGGACATCGCTACGGATATCGCGGAGCTGCTCAAACAAAATACGCAGCGACATACCGTTGCGAAGAGCACGCGTGGCAGCTTCCTGGATAACGATGCCGTCAGCCATCGGGTCACTGAAGGGAATACCGATTTCAATCGAATGGACCCCATTGCGTTCGAGGGTGCGGATGACGTCGGCAGTACCTTCCAGGGTTGGACAACCGGCACAGAAGTAGATGGACAGCAAGTTTTTAGGGCTGTCCTGAAAAAGTTGATTTATACGATTCATGATGTTATTCTAAATTTAATTCGTTCTTAATTCTTTGAGAAAACGTTCGATTCGTTCCACATCCTTGATGCCCGGAGATGTTTCGAAGCGACTGTTGATATCGATACCGGCAAGGCGGGGATGGTGGAATTCTTTCAGAGCTTTGACACTGTAAGAATTGATACCGCCGCTAAGCAGGAAGGGGGTACTGCCAGTGTAACGTTGCAGAATGCTCCAGTCGAATTGCTGTCCGGAGCCACCGTAGTGGACGGTACGTGTATCGAACAGATAGTAGTCGCAGAAACCTTCATAATCAGATACGGCAAGAAGATCCTTGGGCAAAGCGATGGAAAACGCTTTGATGATCCGGATACCCTGTGAATGAAGGGTGCGGCAATATTCGGGTGATTCGTCACCGTGCAGCTGGACGTAGTTCAGACCGAAACGGTCGACATACATAAGGATGTTTTCTTTGGTTTCGTTGACAAAAACACCGACACGTTTGGCAAGCGTAGGCAGGTACCTGGGTATCTGGTACAGGTATCTGGGGGATTTGGGGTAGAAGATAAAACCGATCATATCTACACCTAATACTTCTACATCGCGGATATTGTCTGCATCGGTCATTCCGCATACTTTGATCATTGTATTCATGATAATATGTACGATTGGACGATTTACAATTTACTATTGAAAACACTTTGCTTAAAAATCACGAATATATGAAATTATGTGTGAATTTCCAAATTTATATACCGTGAATGAGTTCTTCCAATGTGCTTCCGGGATCGTCTGTACGCATGAATGTCTCTCCCATAAGGAAACCACGGAAGCCTGCTGAGCGTAGCTCACGGATGGTTTCAGGGTGCGAAATACCACTTTCGGAAACGAGCAGCGGAGGCGTCTGAAAATCAATTTCAGCAACAGCATTTTTTAACTCTTCTGCAATGCGGAAAGAGTTTTCTATGTTGGTGACGAAGCTGCCCAGATTACGGTTGTTGACGCCGACCATATCCGTCTCCTTATATATATAGGAGAGTTCGGAGATACTATGCACTTCGAGCAGAACTTCAAGCCCGAGTTCATGTGCCTGCATGGTGAGCGTGTGGCACTCATCAGGTGTGAGGCAGGCGGCAATGAGCAGCACTGCATCGGCACCTACAATGCGGGCTTGCAGAAGCTGATATTTGTCGATGATGAAGTCTTTACGCAGGATCGGGATGTTGACCAGAGGGCGTGCTGTACGGATGTCACGCAGAGTTCCGCCGAAGAACTTTTCATCCGTGAGGATGGAGAGGGCGGAAGCTCCGGCAGTTTCATAAGCAGGAGGAATGAGATCGGCCTGTGCGCTTTCCTTGATCCAGCCCTTGGAAGGGGAACGGCGTTTGAACTCGGCAATGATGCCGGATGAAGAGTTTGCGAGTGCATGCTTCATGCTGCGGACGGGCGTTATGCCGGAAGCTCCGGTTCCGACAGTTTCCTGCATCATGGCAGCAGCTTGCTCTTGCAATTGACTGAGGGAGACTGCTTGTTTTTGCTGCTCTATCTCAATCCGCTTGTGGGCGATGATTTCGGATAAAATATCTTTCATAAATTGGAATTTGTGGATTCTTACTGATTGATTTCTATAAACTTCTTCAACGTCTCCAGCGCCCGTCCACTTTCCAGCGATTGGCGAGCGATGGCAATGCATTCTTCGATTTCCTTTTCAGGTTCCATCACCTGGATGGCGAAGGCGGCGTTGACAATGACACATTGTGTTTGGGCACGTGTGGCACGGTTATTAAGGATGTTATCAAAGATGCGGGCGGCATCCTCTTTGCAGGCTCCGCCGAAGAGCTCTTCGGGTTGCGCGGCATTGAAACCCAGCGCTTGCGGACGGTAAATCCGTTCGTAATTGCGCGTCATAACTTTGAATTCGTCCGTGAGGGAGATTTCGTCGTAGCTATCGAGGCTGTTGACTACTGCAAAATCGATACCGAGTTTGTAAAAAACATTTGTGTAGAGTCGCATCTGTGCAAGATCGGCTACACCGAGCAACTGGTAAGTAGGCTTGCAGGGATTGACAAGCGGGCCAAGAAGGTTGAACAGTGTACGTACTCCCAATGCCTTGCGCACAGGGCCGACGAACTTCATTGCCGGATTGAAAAGTTGGGCGTGCAGGTAGGCGATGTTACACTCGTCCATGCTGCGTTTCAACTTGTCGGGATCATTGGTGAAACGGATGCCGTGTTGCTCCATGACATTGCTTGCCCCACTGACGGAAGTGGCACCATAATTGCCGTGTTTGGCAACTTTGTAACCGGCTCCGGCCACCACAAAACAGGCACAAGTGGAAATGTTGAACGTGTTCTTTCCATCACCTCCCGTACCTACGATATCGATAGGCCGATAAGGCGCGAAGTCGATAGGGATGCGAGTTTCCATAAGGGCTTCGCGAAAACCGATTAGTTCATCTACTGTGATGCTACGCATCTGAAATACAGTGAGTAATGCGGAAATCTGTGCTTCGGGGTAAGCTTCCCGAGTGATGTTCAGGAGAATTTGCTTGGTTTCTTCTGAAGTAAGCTCTTCGTGGTTGAAGAGACGGGTTAATATATCTTTCATTTTCTTATTTACGATTAGACGATTTACAATTTACGATTGAAAATTCTGTTGTGTTCGGAATGCCTCACTTTAGCGTTTGAAATGCCACATGTTAACGGTCATGAGGTGTGGCATTCCGACCTGTGAAGTGCGGCATTTGGCCTCATGAGATGTGGCATTTCAGACGCCTTTCAGCCAGTTGCCTACAATCTGTTTTCCATCGGGAGTCAGTACCGATTCCGGGTGAAATTGGATGCCGTGAACATCGTATTCCCGATGTTTCAGTGCCATGATTTGACCTTCGGAACTGATGGCGGTGATAACCAATTCTTCGGGAAATCCGTCCGTATCCACTACCCAGGAGTGATAACGACCGACTGGTATTTCAGTAGGAAGACCGGAGAAAATGTAATCTTTATTCTTTATTTTTACATTCGTTTGTATGCCGTGAAAGACTTCACTCAGATTGGTGAGTTTCCCGCCGAATGCTTGTCCGATGGCCTGTTCACCCAGGCAGACGCCAAGTATGGGTTTCCGTCCTGCGTAAGTGCGGATGACCTCTAATAGTAAGCCTGCCTCCTCAGGAATGCCGGGGCCGGGTGAAAGGATGATCTTATCATATTTCTCCAATTCCTCAAGCTCAAATTTATCATTGCGTAGCACATCTACTTCTGCACCGAGTTCTTTTACCAGATGGGCAAGGTTGTAGGTGAAAGAGTCGTAGTTGTCTATGATTACTGTTTTCATGATTTCATTTACAATTTACAATTTACAAAGTACAATTTTTAAAGTACAATTTACAAAGTACAATTTGGCTGCGCTATGTACGCCGCATGGCAAATTGTACTTTGTACATTGTACATTGTACATGAATTTACATTTTCTCCGCCATTACGATTGCCTTTTTCAGTGCTCCCAGTTTGTTGTTCACCTCTTGCAACTCGTATTCTTCATTGCTCTTGGCTACGATGCCGCCGCCTGCCTGAAACCAAAGTACACCGTTGCGACTGACGAAAGTACGGATGGTAATGGCCTGGTTCAGTGAGCCGTTCAGTCCGATGAAGCCGATGCAACCGCCGTAAGCGCCGCGATTGTGCGGTTCCAGTTCGCTGATGAGTTGCATGGCGCGTACCTTGGGTGCACCGCTCAGAGTGCCTGCCGGGAAGGTGTCGATGAATGCTTTGATGGGGCGGGCATCTTCGTTCAGCGTACCGCTGACGCGGCTTACCAGATGGATAACATGACTGTAATATTGCATTTCCTTGTAGAAATCCACTTTTACATTGTGGCAGTTGCGGGAGAGATCGTTACGGGCGAGATCGACCAGCATGACATGCTCTGCATTCTCTTTGGGATCATCATGCAGATATTGGGCGTTCAGTGCATCCTGTTCGGGATCTCCGGTGCGCTTGGTAGTACCGGCGATGGGGTCGATGTAGGCGTGGCGGCCTTCGATGCGGCAGTGCGTCTCGGGTGATGAACCGAAGATGCGGAAACCTCCGAAATCGAAATAGAACAGATAAGGAGAGGGGTTGATGCTGCGCAAGGCACGATAAAGTTTGAAGTCATCGCCTACGAAACGTTGTTCGAAACGGCGGGAGAGAACAATCTGGAACACATCCCCACGCAGGCAGTGGGCAATTCCCTGACGGATATTTGCTTTATGCTGTTCGTCGGTCAGTGGGGAAGTGGTTTCACCAACGGCACGGAAATCGTAGGCGGTGTAATTGCGGTTATTGATGGCTTTCTGCACCGTATCCAGTTCACTTTCTTCACCGGGGGCAAGCATTTCAAGAAGTACCATTTCGTTCTTAAAGTCGTTGAAGACAATGAGGTATTGATACAAGATGTAGAGCATATCCGGTGCGTCGTTGGTGGCTTCGCGGCTATCTTTTACGGGAATATTTTCAAAATAGCGTACGGCATTGAAAGAGGTGTAGCCATAAAGACCGCAGTAATTGGCATATTCGCCTTCCACATGGAAGCGGCCGAGGAAATCCTCTAAAGCTTTTTCTACAGGATATTCCGGTGTGATGGGACGTTCTTCGCGAGTGCCATCGGGTAGGCGGAAGATGGCTGTTCCGTGGTCGATGCTGACGCTTGCCAATGGACAGAGTCCGATAAATGAACGGTTGTTTTCACTGCCGTGATAGTCGGAACTTTCCATAAGTGCACTTTGGGGAAAGACGTCGCGGACTTTAAGATAGGTACTTACAGGAGTGTGCAAGTCCCCAAGAATAGTACGACTATGTGTTTGATAGTTATATGTATTCATAACCCTTTAATTTTTAATTATTAAGATACGTCTCTATATCCTTGTCTCCACGTCCCGAAACAGTCAGTACAACGACATCATCGGGTTTGAAGTTCAGCTTTTCGAGGGCACCGAGGGCGTGTGCACTTTCCAGGGCGGGGATGATACCTTCCAGTTTCGTCAGCTCGTAGGCGGCGCGGATGGCTTCATCATCATTAACAGCAAGTACGATGGCACGTTTTTGTGCAGCCAGATTGGCATGCATGGGGCCGATACCCGGGTAATCCAGTCCGGCAGAGATAGAGTAGGGCTCTTCGATCTGGCCGTCTTCGTTCTGAATGACGTAAGTGCGTGCACCGTGAATGATTCCCATCTGTCCGAGGGCGATGGTAGCGGCAGTCATACCTGTATCTATTCCTTTACCACCGGCTTCGGCGAGGACGATCTGCACGCGGCTATCGTCGATATAATGGTAAATGGTTCCGGCGGCATTGCTACCACCACCTACACAAGCGATAAGATAGTCGGGGCAGTCACGGCCTTCTTTCTCAATGAGTTGCTTTTTGATTTCTTCGCTGATGACGGATTGCAGGCGAGCCACCATGTCGGGATAAGGATGAGGACCGACTGTGGAACCGATGATGTAGTACGTATCGGCAGGATGACAACACCAGTCGCGGATTGCCTCGTTGGTAGCATCTTTCAGCGTCATATTTCCGGAAGTGACGGGGATGACGGTTGCACCCAGCATCTTCATTTTTTCTACATTGACATGCTGGCGTTCTACATCCGTTTTTCCCATGTAGACGATGCATTCCATGTTCATCAGGGCACATACGGTGGCAGTAGCTACTCCGTGTTGTCCGGCACCGGTTTCGGCGATGATGCGATGCTTGCCCATGCGGCGTGCCAGAAGAATCTGTCCGATAGTGTTGTTAATCTTGTGAGCTCCTGTATGGTTCAGGTCTTCACGTTTGAAGTAGAGCTTGCAGCCATACTTTTCGGAAAGCCGGCGGGCATAGTAGAGTGGGGAAGGACGTCCTACGTAGTCACGCAGCAATTGGTCGAACTCTTGCTTGAAATCTTCGCTTTGCAGTACTTTGAGATAGGTGTTCTGCAACTCTTCCACACACTTGTGGAGTATTTCGGGAACATATGCTCCACCGAATTCTCCGTAATAACCATCTTGATTTACTAAAAAACTCATAATCCTATTTTTTATTTAATTCAGTTGACAAGGTTTTTAGTTGACAAGTAGACAAGGGAAATCGGAAACTGGTAAACTTGTATCTTGTTTCCTTGTCAACCAAAAGAAAGAGCCCTGTCGCAGGTTGCGACAGGGCTCTTTCTTAATCTATATTATGTTCACATATATACATACGAGCGCTGCTCCCTTACGACTGTCGGAGTTGTAACGGGCGCCACCACCAATATGTATTTATGAGCATTGTTTTCATTGTCTTTTTGTTTTAGCTGGGGGCAAATGTAAGCACTTTGTTTTAATTACCAAAGAATTTCTTGCTTTTTTTCTTTCAAAGAACATTTTTCTTATAAAGTTGTTCTATAGGGGTATTCAGAACAACTATTATTCACAATAAAAAAGAAAGGATGAACTATGAAGCGAAAACATTTAGTTGCCATTGGCGTATCGATTGCTATTCTCTTGTTACTTTATTGGCTATTGGTGGCCGAAGATATGAATGCTTGGCTGAATGTTAATTGATTTTTCGTGACTTTCTTGCGGAGTTGTGCGGATAAAAATGTATCTTCGCAAAAAATCATAAACTCATGAAAGGAATAAGTAACTCATTTTTGCGTACGATATGTGCGCTGATAATCGGTTTGGTATTGGTGATGTTTCCCAATGAGGCCGGGGACTATTTTGTAATAACGATCGGTGTTGTGTTTCTGATACCGGCATTATTAAGTATCATCGGGTATTTTGCCATGAGTGCCGAAGAGAGACGTCGCCTTCCTATCGAAGGAATCGGTAGTTTGCTGTTTGGGCTGTGGCTGATCATTATGCCCGGTTTCTTTGCAGACTTACTGACGTTTGTACTGGGATTTATCCTTGTACTGGGCGGTGTGCAACAGATTGCGTCGCTTTCTGCCGCCCGTCGCTGGATGCCGGTTCGTGTGGGATTTTATATTATTCCGGTGCTCATTCTGATTGCAGGGCTGGTTGCCTTGTTCAATCCGACGGGGGTGCGTTCCACGGCATTTATCATTATCGGTATCAGCAGCATAGTATATGCAGTTTCCGAATTGATAAATTGGTTCACATTCACTCGCAAACGGCCGAAGGCACCGGGTACGCCGGGAGCTTCTTCAAAGGCTGTAGACAATATTGAGGACGCGGAAATTATAGAAGATAAATGAAAATTTAGTTGACAAGGGAACAAGTTGACAAGGGAACAAGGGGCTACGCAGTGTTAGGCTACGCGGTGAAATGATAATTTAGCGGGAGATGAAAGGCTGAAGTATCTCAAATTCTCCTCCTCTTGGGAATTGCTCTCCCCCGATAACGGGGGAGTCGGAGGGGGTGGAGTACCCGTAGGGGGAGGTGGTAGGTAAAACAATAAAATACCTATGAATAATAAAATTAAGGAATTTCTTTCTCACCTACCACCCCGCCCTTTGGGCACCCCTCCTCCAACTGGAGGAGGGGAATGAAGTTACTCCACATATCCCACCGCTAAATTATCATTTATTTTAGCCATTGTTTTATCAGTTCCATCACTTCTTTCTTTTCTTTTTCGGGTAATGTACTGATACGTGCCAGATGGCTGCCATTCGGTTGGATAAATACATGAATATTCTTCTTGTTTTTCAGCCAGGTGACGCCTGCGGCTGTCCATGGGTCGTTCTGGCCGTAAATGAAGATCATTTTCGGGTCCTGTTTCTTTAGAAACTTGGTTATTTTCTTACTTAAAGTTTTGTCGAAAGGCATATCTTTCAACTCTTCGGGAAGCATCAGACGGTGCAGATAGCCTTCACTGGACTGGATGGAGAGATACTGCTTGAACGGTTGGACGTCATAACCATAGTATCCCAATTCACGGGCAGCTTGTACAAAGAAAGAAGCATTGGGACTGTCGGCGGTGAAATATCCCGGTTCACTGATGGCAAGTAGATGAGAGAATATTTCATCATCAGAGGCTGTTGTAGCGGGTATGTAGCTGATAGGAGTACCCCACTGCCACAAAGCGAAAGAATATTCCAATACCGAGTAATCGTAAATTTCTTCAATCGGTGCACGGAATGAATAATTCTTTTCAGTGCAATACTTCTCAAAACGGGGAAGTAAAGTTGCTTTCCGTTTCAATGCTTCCAATTGGAAATCTTCAATTATCTTGCGGTTTTCCGGTGTTGAAACTTTATGCAGAAAAGGCTCATGACGTCCATCTTCTACTCCATAACAAAGCGGAGCTACGTAAGGAACGGAAATATCTACATCATCCGGATAGAAAGTGCGGTAAAGAAGGGTAGTCTGTCCTCCTTTGCTGATGCCGGTGGCGATCCATTTGCCCGGATAAATGTTTTTGAATGCGGTGGTGATGGCATGTAAGTCGTCTGCAGAGTTCTCGGCCGTCAGGTATTGCCAGTCTTTGGGTTCGGGGGTAGACTCAAGGAAGTAGCGATATTCTACGAATATCATGTTGGCATTGAGAAGTTTTGAAAGCTCTTCACGGTATTGGGAACGGAGGGCGTAAGCGGCGCCATAGCCTTCGGTAACGATCACTGTGGGGCGGTCGAAGCCGACATGAGAAACGATAACGCGTTGGCGAAAGCTGCCTTTCTCCGGATGGCGATGATCCAGCGGTTGGGTAAAGTAGGTCACGTATTTCTCTGAAAACTCAGAAGTTTCCAGTGGTCGGATTTCTTTAATGGCGGAAATCGCGCTGATTTTTTGCTCCAGAACGGTCTGTGCGAAAGAAGAGGCCGATGCTGACAGCAAAACAAAGAGTAGGAATGCTGCATAGCGAATGTGCATGTTCTTCATAATGAATCGTTTTTAATTTATCATCTGGTTTTGTAAATATTGACAAAGGTACGAAAAAGTGATATGCTGGAAAATAAATTACGATGATATTTTAGTTTTCAAAAAAAGAGAGAGAACTACCTCCCGGCACCTCTCCCCCTGCAAACTTAAAACAACCAACAAAAGAAATAGAATAATTTCAAATAGTGATTAGTGTTTAGTGATGAGTGATTAGTGGCTGCGCTGTATGCGGCATTTTGCTAATCACTAAACGTTAATCACTTCTCTTCACTTATCTTATAAACAAGAGTTCCCTGTATTTTGGCAGCGTCCACATCTGGTTGTCGACAATCAGTTCCAGCTTGTCGATATGATAACGGATCTCTTCCATTGCCGGTACGATGGTGTCGTGGTAGGCAATGGCTTTCTCACGTTCACTTTCGATCTTGTTGGCCACTTTGCGGGCTTCGATCATGGCATCTACATGCTCTTTGATGAAGGCGGTGCGGTCGGCAATCTCTTCGATGAGTTCAAGGTTCTTGGCAGACAGTTTTGCAGCTTTGTCGCCTGGGAACAGCTCCTTCATCTTGTAAACGTTATCAATGAGATCCGTTTGATACTGCGTGGCTACCGGGATGATGTGGTTCATGGCCAAATCACCTAATACACGAGCTTCAATTTGGATTTTCTTAGTGTAAGTTTCCCATTTCACTTCGTTGCGGGCTTCCAGTTCTTTCTGAGTCAGTACACCGGTATTTTCGAACATGCGGATACTTTCCGGCTTCAGATAGCTGTCGAAGATGAGAGGCACACTGGTTTCGCAATCCAGACCGCGTTTCTGGGCCTCTTCTTTCCATTCGTCACTGTAGCCGTTGCCATCGAAATGGATGGGTTTGCAGATCTTGATGTATTTGCGGATAACCTCAAGGATAGCCGAAATCTTCGGTTCACCCCTTTCGATGAGCTCGTCCACATCTTTTTTGAATTCTACCAGTTGCTCGGCTACGGCGGCATTCAGGGCAATCATGGCACAGGCACAGTTTGCTTCCGAACCTACGGCGCGGAACTCAAAACGGTTTCCGGTGAAGGCGAACGGACTGGTGCGGTTACGGTCGGTATTGTCAATCAATAATTCCGGGATCTGCGGAATATCCAGTTTCATGCCTTGCTTGCCGCTAAGGCTTACGAGATCATCCTTGGTGCTCTCTTCAATGTGTTCCAATACCTGCGACAACTGTTTGCCCAGGAAGCTGGAAATGATTGCGGGAGGTGCTTCGTTGGCGCCCAGGCGGTGTGCGTTCGTGGCACTGGAAATAGCGGCTTTCAACAATCCATTGTGCTTGTAGACTGCCATCAGGGTATTCACAACGAAAGTGATGAAGCGCAGGTTTTCTTCGGGTAATTTACCCGGTCCCATCAGTCCGATGCCTGTATCCGTACCCAACGACCAGTTGTTGTGCTTACCGCTACCGTTGACGCCTTTGAAAGGCTTTTCGTGCAGCAGTACGCGGAAGCCGTGGTTACGGGCTACTTTACGCATCAGTGCCATGACGAGCATGTTATGGTCTACAGCCAGGTTACATTCTTCGAAGATGGGAGCCAGTTCGAACTGGTTGGGGGCTACCTCATTGTGACGTGTTTTAACGGGGATACCGAGCTTCAATGCTTCGATTTCCAATTCCTTCATGAAAGCTGCCACGCGGGTAGGGATGGCACCGAAATAGTGGTCTTCCAACTGTTGATTCTTGGCACTGTCGTGTCCCATCAGCGTGCGGCCTGTCATCAGCAAGTCGGGACGGGCGGCATACAGACCTTCGTCGATCAGGAAATATTCCTGTTCCCAACCCAGGTAGGCAACTACCTTCTTCACTTCCGGATTGAAGTAACGGCATACGTCTACGGCAGCTTTGTCTACGGCACGCAGGGCTTTCAGCAACGGAGCTTTGTAGTCCAGTGACTCACCGGTGTATGCAATGAAAATGGTCGGTATGCAGAGCGTATCATCGACGATGAAAGCCGGAGAAGAGGGGTCCCATGCACTGTAACCGCGTGCCTCGAACGTATTGCGGATGCCACCGTTAGGGAAGCTGGATGCATCCGGTTCCTGCTGAACGAGCAGTTTGCCTGTGAATTCTTCCATCACACCGCCTTTGCCATCGTGCTCGATGAAAGCGTCATGCTTCTCGGCTGTACCCTCTGTCAACGGGTGGAACCAGTGGGTATAGTGGGTAACCCCCATTTCGAGTGCCCATTTCTTCATACCGGCTGCCACTTCATCAGCAATGCTGCGATCCAGCGGAGCACCATTGTCGATCACGTCAATCAGTTTGGCATATACCTTGCTCGGCAGATACCTGAACATCTTTTCCTTGT
>ERZ1673736.776-NODE-776-length-47559-cov-12.244569_pt1 | contig 47559 bp, 26 predicted proteins | sample MGYA00580212_ERZ1673736 | MGnify/ENA primary metagenome ERZ1673736 (study PRJEB41218, sample SAMN15661752) | gut metagenome | host: Homo sapiens | place: Canada: London | collected 2015-08-20/2019-03-30 | study: EMG produced TPA metagenomics assembly of...
CAACCTTTGTTAACCTTAAATCTAATACTATGAAAAACACATTGCAAATGTACGGTTTTTGAGGATATCTGCAAATAATCCAAGCAAAAAAGCATGTTTTACAACACTATTTAAGAAAAAGAGCGGAGCTTTTCACAATGCTCCGCTCTAATTTTAACATCTGAAAGATTTGTTTATTCTTAGAAACTGTTTTGATTTTCCTTTTAAAGGTTCTTAGTCCTCTACCATTTCTAATCCGGATAATATTCGTCAGGAACAGCATCGGCCGGAACATAAGGTTCCATCCAAAATGCAGAACGGCGTTTGAATTTCAAATCGGTCGCCGGATACCAGTTTCTCCACGAAGCGGGATCGGTATTCGCCACAGGAGACATGTCACTCTCTCCCCGGCCATTGACAGCAGTAACGGCATATTCGTATACGACAATCCGACTTCTGTCTGCTTCGGCATTGTCCAGGCCACCGGGCAGACGATATGCGGGAACAACTCCCTGAAGCCGGCTGTCGGTAAAAGAGGTCGCTTTTCCTTCGTAAATCTTCCGAAAATCTTTATCACCCGATTTCCTCCTGTACAACCGATAGGTTTCAGTCCCTAAAACCTGTCCCCAAGAGAGAACCACCCGGTTGGAGTCGAGCCTGAGCTTCAATCCTTCCGGATAATGAGCCGGATGCCTGCTTACGTAAACCGGATATTCACAGGCTGTGTCTGCTTCCTTCTTACCGTCGACGGCCACAGCGCGTACATGATATTTCCCGTCTGTCAGTTCAGGAAGCACATATCTGTTTTTTGTGGTTGTGCCTAATAGTTCCCACTTCTTACCACCGTCTTTTGAAAGTTCCATACGAACCTTCAATCCGGACCGGGGTTTTGATAAACAAACAATGTTGACATCCTTCGCATAAATAACGTCGGTGACCGTCACCGGCATCGGAACCGGTTCTCCGGCGGTATATTCAATAAAATATTCTCCTTCCGGCAACTTCACTTCAGAGACATCCCCCTTATAAGGTATCCCGCCTATATAAAGTTTTCCGCCCTTCACTCCTTTCAAAGTCAAAACCGCCTTACCGTCCGATTTAAGCTTTCCTCTGCAATCGCCATTAACCAGTCGCGTCAGTGCAACAGCCGTTTCCGTTTCTCCCGTCAGACCGATCTCTAAACCGTCCGCGAAAATCTTGCCACCTTTAAACAATGCCAATTGCAAATCACCATTCTTCATCCGGCGGACCATTCCCGCTTCTCCTTCAAAAGCAGTAGAATCCGAGTACCAGACAACAGGATCACTGTTTCTGAAAACAATATCCCGGCTCTTATCCGTAACGATGTGTACAACTCCCTTAGGACTGCGTTTTTTATCCGGAACAAATTCGTAAATATCATTTCCATCCAATAATGCCGGCATCGAAAGTTTTCCTTCCAAAACATTCACCGATGTTTTTTTATGGGTAACCAAAGTCAGCAAAGACCCGACACCATCCCGGTAAAAGCCTTTAGAATTACCGGTTTCCGCCGTTGTCCAATGCTCCGGACGTATCTTATCCATAAATACAATCTTCGGAAACTCGTCTTCTTTCCGGGTAAACCACGAAAAGCGATTAAAAGCTCTCCAGTTGGTTCCGGTCTGGTCATAAATAAGAAAGTAATCGGTTCCCACCAACAAAATACTGCGGGATACATATTCCGGCCATGCAAAAGACGTTTTGCCTTTCGCAGAACGCACTTCGGCCAACTGGGCAATCTCCAGGTCGTACAACGGGGCAACCAATTCATTCATCCCGATATTGCAGAAAGTACCGTTTTTCATGACTCCGAAATTAGTTACTCCGTCTGTATTGTTCTGTGTATGGTCTCCCACCGCTTCATTTTCATGCCCGGTATACACCTTATCCTGTGCATAAAAATAAATACCGCCGGCATTGCCTTGCCCTTGGTGTCCCCAACGGTAATTAGGACCTTTATCCACTTGGTTCAAATGGATAGAGAGTTCCTCGCCGGAATCCACACCGGCGCGAAGTACGATTCCATGCCCGGTATACTTACAGCTCTTTAAATGAGGATTTGTACCTGTATCTGTCGTCTGGTGCATATCTTTATGTACATTCACCCATCTCGTATCATTGGACTTTTCTTCCACATCCTCTCCCATCGCTCCAAGCCATCTTAAGTTTTCGGCAACCAACGGATCGTAATTCTGCAACCAGTTCCCCAACTCGTAAACAGGTGCATAACGGGGCACCAGCCTGCCACCCCCATGCGCGCCATGAGGCGGATAATACCGCCCGGAAGTTACCATATCCACCATCCAACGGGCCCTTGCCGCCATATAAGGGTCGGCAAACCGATTCTTACCATCAAACAACTCTAATGCAATATTCGAATGTACGGTAGGTCGCAGATACGCCCAGTTATAAACACCCAGACTTTCTACCCAACGCCCACCTCTGGAGCCGTAAGCATCGACCTCCGGACGGGTATAAAACAAACCATAGATTTCAATAGACTTCTCAAAAAAATCGGCCCACTCTTTTGCCATCGGGTGTTCCGGAAAAAGAAAAGCAATCTGTCCGGTTACCGCCCACCCATCGGCAGCCATATTGGCGGTACCGGCCAACGAAGTACGGATGGCATTCATCGGTTCGAGCATATTTACATAACCTGCCAACAAGAAAAGGGCTTCTACATTTTTACGTTGCTCATCAGACAGTTCTTTATAACAAGCCAAATAATCCTGTACCCATTGAGAATAAACAGGACGGTGGGAGATAGAATGAATGCCCGGAAAACTATTCATCCCGGTCATATAATACGCCATCGGAGAAGTAACCATCTGCTTATAAAACTTATCAGCAGTCGTTTCTTTCGGCCTTTCCACAAAAGGATTTTCAGGACGTTTCAATTCCTTGGGATATTCCAATACCCAACTTTTCACATGATCCAGATTTAATAAAGCATATTGCCGATGAAGCATCATCGTATACCGGAACACCATCTCGGCCGAATGATCCTTTCCTCCGCCTGCGGCAATTTCATCGATGCTGCCATTAAACGCCTTCACCTCGGACCGGGTATCAGCAATCCGGGTCAATGCAACGGCAGTAGATCGCGTTCCGGTTTGTATCGGATACTTAAAATGAAGTCTTCCGTCAGCATACCTGAAATAAACAGATAAATCCGGAGTCGGTTGCCAGATGCCATATCGACCATCGTCCCAACGGTTATGGTCGTACACAAATACGCCCAGTTCACAGGCATTATTTCCGCTTTCCCAAAAAGTCATCACCGGAACTTGCTCTCTCGTCGAGTTTCCCCCGAAAGGCAACAGGCGGTATACCATTTCTTTATCAACTTGCTCTATCCACCCGGAACCGGTCCAATGCGGATCTTCCTGACAGTAACTGGTATAAAGCGGTTGTTCGATAGGTATTCCATCGGCAACGGTGACATCTTTCTGCCGATCCCAGTTAGCATACTTATGCGTCGGCCGGAAATGCGTCCATTCCATGTCTACCCAAACTTCATCTTGTTTTTCCATACCTTTCATCTCCTCATCGAAGATTACAAACGGATACCCTTGCACAACCTTGACAGACGTCCTATATTCCGCTCCCCCTTCCAGAAGATAAAGTATCCGATACTCAGCAAACAATTCCCCGCTCTCCACAACCGAGGTCTCTATAGATAAGATCTTCTTATGAGCAGAATATAATTTATTACTGCCCGTTGAAGTAGTTCCATTGGATACGGAAATAACCGGAGCAGGAGCGACATTACCGTTTATTGCAGCAGAGACAGGCACAGCTACATTGAAGTCCGCATTGCCAAGAACCCGGTAATCGGATTTCTGAGTGATATGAACCGGCGCTTCTACTCTTACTTTCCGGTTGCCCGTACGCAGGTTATACTTAAACCCTCCCCCACAGGGCATGGAAGCAAAGAAGTGAATGCGTGCAGAGCAGAGCCTGCCCCCATCGTATTTCTTATCCGAAAGTTGAAAAGCAACCGGATTTCCCGTCCGGACATCGATCAATTCCAGTTGTTCTTCAACATCGACCTCGAAAGAAAACAAAACCGGATAACTAATCAATGTCCTCGGCCAATCGTATATAGACAAAGAAAGCGGATTTTCTTTTTCGAAAGTCACGACAGGACGGTCGGCAGAAATGCAATATGGTTGTGCATGGACATCAGATGCCCAGCACAACCATACAATAAAACTAATAACGATATATTTCATTCCTTTTAAATTTTATCAGCTATCAGCGCGTAAGCACACCACAGAACCGGTGCCTGTCCGTGCAGATCGCCAGTCAACGGTTTACGGTTCCGATAATGTTCACTTGTATTCCCCAGCATCGTACCTTCACATACAGCTTCTACATCCCCTGCCTGATTCACGAAAGAAGTTAGCGCTATCCATGCATTCCGGGCTGCCGGCCCATATTCTTTTTTATCGAGCCACCCCTTTTTCACGCCTACTATCATTGCATAAGCAAACATGCCTGTACCGGAAGTCTCTTCCCACATAGACGCATCGTCCACTACTTGTTTCCACATTCCTTTTTCATCCTGCATCTCTTTCAGGCGCGTCATCATTTTAAGATATCCATCCATGATGGCACCCCTGTCGGGATTATCTTCCGGAAGAATACGAAGTAACTCGGCCATACCTACAGCCATCCATCCGTTCCCACGCCCCCAACAAAAACGAGCTGTCGGTGCATGATAAAACAGACCGGAAGGCTGCTGAATAGAATCCAGATAGAGTACCATTTCGCGTGCGGCACGGTCTATATACTTCCGTTCATTGGTCACTCTGTATGCCTGCGCCTGTACGGCAGTAATCATAAACATATCATCCAACCAAAAACGTGTTTGCCAAGAATAACCCTTGTCCGCCCACTCTTTCTGTTGGGGCAAACAGATATCTGCATCCACAAAATCGCCATACATACTACTTTTACATGTATCCTGATGGTCAAGTGTCCAATCTGCCGGCAATTGCCATTGTGAATCGGCATACATCATACCCATTTCCTTATACCGTTCATCGCCGGTTTGTAGATAAAGTTCCAGCGGTAAAGCGCCGAACACATTGTTATCCACATGATTCGGCTTCGGTTGAAGATAAGTCTCAGTTGTAAACAAGGGTTCGAAGCGTTCGGCCAATTGTCGCGTTAATTCTGTATTACCACATTCTTTTGCAAACCATAATCCGCCCAACCAAGTACAAACATCCGGATAAGTTATCTGGGTACGCGGCTCATTAATGCGCAAAGGGCTACCATATTGTGAATGTCCCTGAGATAAAAAGCGATATGTTATCTTGGTTCCAATCTCAACCGGATCGGAACCTTCCGGGAAATTATCAAAATAACTCACTTCTTGCCTTGAACACGATGTCAACCCCAAGATTACCAATGCAAAGAAAATAATATTCTTCTTCATAACTAAACTGTATAATCAAATCTTTAAAAATTTCAGCATACATACTTTTCTGCCATTGTCGACACGAAGGAAATAAACCCCTCTATATAGCCCCGTTGCAGAAAAAGTCACCTCCTGTCCATATTCATGCTGAATGTTCCAATGTCTCACCACCTGTCCGGAAGAATTTAAAATAGACACCTGTTCCGGCCGTTCCTCCCGCGAAAAAGAGAGCTGAAAATCATCCTTTACCGGATTTGGGAAAAGGCTATAAGTCGTCTTTTCTCTCATACTTTCCATACCAACCGAAGCACCGTTCCATCGGATTGTTTTTTCTAACTCCCCGTTTTTATATATAAAAAGTTCGTCTGCGTTGTTTTTCTGCTGCACATAAGGGCTGTAGAACAGGTATTCGTCGGAAAGTAGCAATGGAGTACCGTTTACTTTATAATTGCCTTGATACGCTTCTGTAGGAGGGAAGAACTGTAACTGCAAAACATCTCCGCTCAAAGAAGTATATTTCACAGCCGGTTTGTTACTGCTATAATCTTGCTTTTCTATTTTCGTTTTTGCAAGAATCGCATTTTTAAATAATTCCAATTCTTCACTACGGGTATCAGCTTTATATTCCGGTTCTATCTCAGAGGTCTCCAACACCCAAGCTCCTTTCCGGCAAGAAGTGTCTTCCAATGTCAAGACATCATGATATTCTACAACAAAATCGGTATTTTCCCATGTAGCAGGTTCCAATGTCTTAAATGCGAAAAGCATTGTTCCTGTATGGCAAAATATCCAACCGTCTGCTTCAATACGCTCCTTTATTCCTCTTTTAGTGAAAGGAACATAGATCCGGTAACGTTTGCCCTGAATATAAGAAGTCGGCACATTATATACTCCGACAGCCGCTTTCTCATATTGCATAACCCTGTGATAAGGATTCTCCCCATATCCTTCGATATTTGCATTCGTATTATCCGTAGGACGGGCCGGATTGTCTTGGCAAACCGAAAAGACACTTTCCGTTACGTCACTTTGCCAAGCCAAGTAAGTACGTTTGGTTTCTTTATAGGCATAACAAGAAGCTGCCTTGGATAAATCATAAGGTATTTCCGTTTGTGTAGCCAACCCGTAATTAACACTCTGATATGTATATTTAAAACGCTTCCAATTCAGCACATCTTTGTTAGAAGCATTCACCGCAATATCATTTATATAGCTTGTATACACATATGGGTACTCCTTCGAATCGTATACTTGCAATAAAACGGGGTCAGGAGCTACATTCCGCTTGTAAGCCAACCAGAAATTCATACTTGCCGTATTATTGGTTACCGTCAGCCCCGGAATAAAAAGATATTTATTGTCCCGGTTGCCGAAATACAACCAAGCAAGCGCCGTAATGTTCGAATTAGAAGCACGGGCGCCCGTATACAGTTGATTCCAGCCTTTGCAACGGGGCGGATTAGCTACGTACAGTCCTTGATTCCAAGCCGAAAGCAATCCGGCAATCATCTGTTGATAAACAGCATTTGCTTTTTGATGAATTTCTTCATCCTGACAAAATTCTGCCAACATGCGTACATACATCATATTTGTTGAAAGATATATGAATGCATCTGCTTCACTACAATTATTATGAAAAAACTTGTTCAACCAATTCAAAATACGGGGACGGTTATAATCTCTGATCTGTTGCGTCGTACGCCCGTATCGATCCGTAAAGTCGCTCCACTGTTCGGTAGCCATAAAACCGACCGTATAACGCATCATATCCAAATTCAGAGTAATGCCTCTTGAGTTATAGTCACCCAATTGAAGAAATGTTTTTATTTTTGCCTTCAAAGACTCCGGCATATTATCTTTCGTCAACAAATAGCCATGCAACGTAGCATGAGCATAAAACTCTACTCCGGACCCGGTAGAGTTATAATACAAATCAGGATCCGCTATATATTTATCATACATAGCTTCCAGATTATTGACGGCCCGCGACTTATCATAATTTAGATACAAACGTGCAAAATAATAAGGGCCTGTATACTTAGGATCCCCTCCGGAAGGAGACGTACCCTTTGCCATGTACTGAATCATAGCGTCACATCTCTTTTCATAGGTAGCCCCCGAAATCATAGACTGTGCTTTACTTTCAGCACTTATCATAAACAGCAAAGCACACAGCCAAACAGAAATATTTTTCATTAGTTCACTTATAAAATTACCGGAAAAAGTCTCGTGCTATTCCGACCTCAGTCCGAATAGCACGGATCTATATTTTAACTAAAACAGGATTTTACCCGATTGTGCAACTTCGCCGTCAGAAACCGACAAGAAATAAACCCCATGTTCGATTAGGGAAATAGTCTCTCCATTGCCCAACTGTGCCGATTTTACCAGCATACCCGAAACATTATAAACATTCACCTTTGCAGTTCCTTCTATTCCATACACGGCAACACCGTTACCATTGGCCACTAAAGTAAAACGACCCTGCTCTTTTGGGGCGGAAATAATGCCGGTAGCACCGCTGCCAAGCTCATAAGCCCCCAAATCATACTTATCACCAACCGGACGTGCATTGCCGCAAATATCTGTAGTGGCAAGTGTATAATCGGGAACGGTGTTAACACCTTTATCAATCAAATCCGATGTTGTCTGAAGTCCCCAATTGGCTTTGGCAATGGCCTCTAATGTTCCTTCAAGAAACTCATATCCGATACCCGCTTCTACCGTAGGACGGATAAAACGGGGAGCAAGCCCTTCCGTCACCTCCTCTGTGAAGTCATTGCTTTCAATTAATTGGTAGGAAACAGGATTGTCGTTTAGATTCTTATTATCCATCCATATGCCTGCTCCTTGTATTCCGCAATAAGCAAACGTCTCTACGAATCCGGCCTGATTCAGATTGATATTGTTCGCATTGCCCTGCTCATTTACATTTCCCCAAAACACGGTATTATAAATGGTAGACTTTCCATTGGCAAAAACACCGCCTCCTGCTTTAGCACCCATGTTCTTGGTCACAGTAACATTGATCAGCTTTCCGCCTCCGGTATGAATATAAACACCGCCCCCACGAAAATCAGCGGAATTATTATATATTACACAATTTTCGACTACTGCATTTTTATTCAGGAATATTCCCCCTCCCAATGCGTTATTATTTGAAATAACATGGTTATTTCGTATAACTGAATTACTAATTATACTTTTATCTCCTTGTATATTTACTCCACCTCCATAAGTAGACCCGTTGGCATCATCATTTTGATTCTCACAATTCTCAATCAAACAGCTTTTAACAGAACCGGCACCATCCACAAATATTCCGGTTCCATTCACCGCACTACTTTTACTGGCAGCCGATTTAATATTACGAACGATACAGTTGCTCAGAACCGCATTGTTCTTCAAGTAAGCTCCTGCTCCATGATCATTTACATTCGTATTATCACAGATGGTAATGCCGTCTACCAAATCTCCTTCGGCGTTCATGGTAAGTATGCGATAGCTGGGATCTGTATCCGTATTTCCTTGGAATTTAGTCTCATACTCAAATTCCCAAGGTTCTACAATGCCGTTTCCATCCCGATCTTTCAATATACGCTGTTCTAAAGATGTTTCATTCCCATTAAAACCACCGTAAATATGTACTCCCGCACGGTCTTCATTCAAGTTAATAGAACCTGTCACCTGATAGACACCTTTAGCAACCCATACTCTATCCTGACTGGCAATCTTGCTCAATATACCATTAAATTTCCCATCCGCAACTTCAACAACCACGTTGTCGGCATCCTGGACAATATGACTCCAAGCCTCTGTATCGCTACTCAATTTTACATATACGCTCTTTGCTTCCAACTGATTACTACAAGCCATTGCAATAATCAAAGACGCTACTAAATGTTTTTTCATAATCACTATTTTTTAATTGATAATACGTTAATAACCTTCATTTTGCCACATAATATTCACATCATTATAAGCTGCCATCTCAGAGAAAGGAATCGGCAAAAGCAACTGATAATCTTGAACCGTATACTGTCCGGAACCTTCGTCGCGATGTTTAAAGTGCTCGTTCATAGTAGATACTGCAATCCCCCAACGAATCAGATCACACCAACGCAGTCCTTCAAAAGCAAATTCCACTCTTCTTTCCCGAATTATAGCATCACGGAATGTATCCTTATCATACAGTTCGACAGGAGTCAACGCATCCAATCCGGCACGCGCGCGCACCTCATTAAGAATCTTAAAAGGCTCACTGTTAATATCAGCTACATATCCCAACTCATTCAAAGCTTCGGCATACATCATTTTTACATCCGTATAGCGTAAGATAGGAAGATTGTTAGCCCAGTCTGTTTTCTCTTTCGGTGTATAAGTATCCCATTTACAATATTTATAAACCAATTTAGACTGTGTATCATATGTTCCGTTAATCTTTACATTGGTAACGGCAGAAAGCGCTTTACGTTTATCTGTCTTAGGAGAAGTTTCATATGCATCCCATAGGTTTTCCGACGCTCTCATATTTCCGCTATAACCGGTAAAAGGAGCCACATAAGCCGTATTGGGCAATGTCAGTTTCTCAGGAATAAAACCGGTAATAAATGAACTCCCCTCACCAATCTGTCCTCCGATAAACTGGACCTCCCATACACGTTCTTTTCCGTTATCCTTAGAATCGACGAAACAATCTTCATACTTCGCTTCCATCTTATAACGTACAGGTTCTTGATCTACTACCATTTTCAGATAAGTTCGAGCCTCTTCGAAATTCCCTTGGAACATATATAAGCGGCCCAGCATTCCGGCAGCGGCATAACGGGTAGCACGCCCTATGTCGTCAGTTCCCCACTCTTCCGGCAGTAATCTAATAGCTTCTTTGTAATCGGATATAGCCTGTCCTAAGGTAGCCTCCTGAGTAGAACGTGGGATTTTACGAATCTCAGCTAAAGGTGTCGTAGTGGTAATCAAAGGAACTCCTCCCCACTGCCAACCCAAACTCCAATAAGCATAGGCACGTAAAATATAAGCTTCTCCTTTCATATATTCACGCCTTTCTTCATTAGTGAATTCCGCATAATCGATCTTATCCAAAATGAGATTGCAACGATCAATCATCGACCAATAAGTTTTCCATGAAGTAGTCCAGATACTCTCATTGGGAGAATCGACAAACCGTCCGACATTATTTGCATTCCGCGAATCATCGCTACGGTGATTGATATACATAAACCAACAGGAATTGGTATTATACAAAAGTTGTTGTTTTCCATAAACAGCCGAAATAGCCTGTTCGAAATCCGATTCTTTTTTATAACCTTCTTCCACTGTATAGTCCGATTGCGGGGTTATATCCAGAAAAGCATTACAAGCTCCCAACACAAACGACAACGATAACAATACTATAAATGTTATTTGTTTCATCTTTTCACTGTTTTTATAGAGTTAGAATACAAGATTTACACCCAGGGTATATTTCCGACTCATCGGATAAGTACTATAATCCACCCCTGCTCTAGTTGTAGAATTACCATAACTGTTTGTTTCGGGAGATACCCCCGGATAATTGTCAAAAGTGGCTACATTATCCAACGAAACATATACTTTAGCCCTCTTCAAAAAAGATTTCTTCAATAAATCGACAGGCAAAGTGTATGATAAGGTAATATTTTTAATCCTTAAATAAGTGGTATCATAAATTCGCAAATCGGAATTATTCTCATAAGTCGCATTACGGTTATATATGTTCGGCGTTGTACCGTCCCATGACATATCTACCCCGAGGAAATAAGGAGTAGGGTCACCGCGATCTCCATACACAGCCTGATAATCGGGTTTCCAACAACGTACCCAATGAGAGAACTGATTAACACCGGGAGAACCATAATCCAACGAGCGTTGCCCTAAAAACATGACATCACCACCGATTTGTCCTTGAATCAAAACGCTCAACTCAAAATTCTTATAAGAGAACCGGTTGGTTATACCATAAATTACATCAGGTATATTATTCCCGTAAGGTACTAAATCGTCTTCCGTAATGGCTCCGTCACCAACCCATTTTCCATCAACCAGTTTGGTAGGTTGGTCTACTAACTTCACATTACCGATTCGCTGACCTTTATACACAGGTACCAAAGGTTTATTTTCATCCGGAGTTCCATCTTCTTTCTTGGCAAAATCATCTGCTGTCAGAATACCGTCCGTACGATAACAATAGAACTGGGACACCGGTCCACCGACACGGGTTATAAATTTACCGTCCCACATTGAATCCGTAAAACTATCGATACCACCCATATCCAATACTTTATTTTTATTACCGGAGAGGTTTAAAGAAGTAGACCATTTAAAAGTCCCTGTCAGATTATGGCTTGTTATATCCAGCTCCCATCCTTTATTCTGGATAGATCCCAGATTAGTACGGATTTTATCATACCCACTGGTCATCACAATCGGCAAGTTGAAAAGCAGATTATCGGTTTTATTGATATAGTAATCAAAGTTGAATTGCAAACGATTGTTGAAGGCGGAGAAATCCAGTCCAAAGTCAAGACTGGCCGTACTTTCCCATTTCAAATCTTCATTTTTCAGATTTTTAGGAGCCATACCTGCTTGCAGTGTATTGCCGAATGCCGAATTATCAGTAGTCATTACCGATAAATAATCATAGTATCCGATACGGTCGTTACCCGATTTACCCCAAGAAGCTCTCAACTTCAATAGAGAAATCCATTTTACCGAGTTCAAAAACGACTCTTCATTCAGCTTCCATCCGGCAGAGAAAGAAGGAAACCAACCCCAGCGGTTGTTTTTTCCAAAACGTGAAGAACCGTCATTACGCACTGTCGCATTCAACAAATATTTCTCCTTGTAGTTATAACTGACGCGCCCGAAGAAAGAAGCGGTACGTACTTGATATCTTTCCGTAGAAGCTCTCTTGGCTAAAGTAGCGACATTCAATGTAGGTATATTTTCCAAAGGCCATCCGGTTGCTTCACCATCGATACGATACTTATCGGTTGCATCGGCACTCTGTCCAAGCATGATATTCAGTGCATGTTTATTACCCAGTAATGCATCATAAGTTAAAGTATTCTGAATCGACCAACTATTATTACTCTGAGAATTACTCTTCCCAAGAGTCACATTATTGTTGTTATAAGTCACGTTACCCGGAACATAATATTCATACACCCTGCCATCATAGCTGTAATTGTACTGCGACTTAAATACAAGACCTTTCATAAAAGTGATCTCAGCCCAAGCAGATACCGCCGCCTTATTCTGAACTGTTTGATCCAATGTCTCTTTCAAACGTTCCAACGGATTAGGATATACGGTAATACCCAGATCGGGATATCCCCAATCACGTGTAGCCTCATCCAATTTAACAATGGGAGCCTGCATCAAAGCATGTTGAATGACGGTTTCCTTGCCTTGAGCCTCTTTATTATCCTGCTTGCTACGGGATGCAGAAATATTTGCCCCCACCTTTAAATACTCAGAAATATTCAATGTCCCGTTCAACCGGAAGTTAATACGATTATAATAGGTCTCTTTTATAACACCTTTCTGGTCATAATAACCACCTGAGAAATAAATAGTCCCCATTTTATGCTTTCCTGATGCCGACAATTGATAGCTTTGTACAGGAGCAACCCGGGTTATAGCCTTCTGCCAGTCTGTGGTTACCAAATCCGGATCCAACCAGGAATCCGGGATCTTATTCGCATCGGCACGCGCACTCATCGGATCGCTCATAGAACCACCACTACGTAAATGGTCATTATTTCTTTTCCAGATATTGAAAGCAAGCCATTCTTTAGCATCCATCATGCTTACGTATTTCTCCGGATCTTGCAAGCCGTAAAAACCGTCAAATGTAACGGAAGGTTTATCGTTCCCCTGCTTGGTCTCGATCAGAATAACGCCGTTTGCACCACGGGCGCCATAAATCGAAGTAGCCGAAGCATCTTTGAGTACCTGAATAGATGCCACATCCGCCGGATTAATATCACTCATGCTTTCATAAGGTACACCATCTATAACATACAACGGATCACTACTACCATTAATCGTATTTACACCACGAATACGAATTTGCAATTCTTCTCCGGGAATTCCACTCGTACTTTGGGCCCGGACACCGGCCAGATTACCGGCCAATGCCTCTCCCAATGTAGCTACAGGACGTTCTTTTACTGCTTCATCGGTCATTTTAGATACCGATGAAGTTAAATTTTGCTTTTTTACACTACCATAACCGATAACGATTACTTCGTCCAAGGCTTTACTATCTTCACTTAAAACCACTTTGATGCTGTTCTTACCGGAAATCTTAATGGTCTTAGTCAGATATCCGATATAAGAAACAACCAGCGAACCATTGTCCGGAGCATTTACAGTAAAATGACCGTCCAAATCCGTAATAGCCCCCATAGACGTCTCTTTTACCAAGACATTTGCACCTATTATGGGTTCACCGGAAGGATCAGTTACCATTCCGGTAACCTTTATTTGTGCAAAGGCCACATGACAGACCAATAACAAGGCAGTCATCCAAATGAATCTGAAATTTGTTAGCAAAATGTGTTTTTGCATACCTGAGTTTAATTTTTGATAAATGATTTGTTCTTAACTATAATAAATTGAATAAAGGCATTGACGTCCTATTAAGGAAGAATAATACTTCCTTCAATAGTACTAAGGTTAACTTTCTACTCTTTCCATACGCAGTCTATTTTAAGGTCTCATAAATATTTGCTGCAAATATATCGGCAGTACACTGATTACACTAGGAAAATAGTATCAATCCTCTGTAGAATCGTTTCATACCGCAAAATAATGAGCAAACCGGTAAAATCATATCATTATTGGTATTTTCGTATAAAAGCCTCATCTCGCCTAAAAAGAGATAAGGCACACAGAAATCAGTGAAAACGCAAAAAACATGCATCCACAAGGCATAGGATATTTCTTTTGTGAAAACCTGTATTTCTCTGCGCTTTTACTCTTTCTGACGCACCAGAAATAATATGGGAAATCAAATACTTTAATAAGAACTGTTTTTCTGGTATTCTTTGGGAGTAATCTGATATACGGATTTAAAAACCCTCGAAAAATAAGACGGATCAGAGAATCCGGTCTGATAAGCAATCTCCGATATGGTATATTTGTTTTCACGAAGCATATCAGCAGCCATCTTCATTCGTATGTTTACAATCAGCTTATTGGGTGAAATACCGGAAACAGCTTTTATTTTCCTAAAGAACTGTACCCGGCCATACCCCATCTCTTCATATAAATCGCTTACCTGCAATTCCGAATCAGAAGCTTTCTCTTTTATCAATTCTATCAATCTATCCATAAAAGGATCTACCGCCGCAATCTCCGGCATAGAAACTTCAATAGCCGACATTTTCTCTGTAAACAACTTACGAAGTTGCTCCCTGTTTCTGATTATACTCTGTATCTTGGCTTTTAAAATAGCAATACTGAAAGGTTTCAAGATATAATCGTCGGCAAGTACCCTGTATCCTTCCCGTATATGCTCGTCCAACACTTTTGCCGTAAGCATGACAAACGGGATATGGGCTAACTTCGAATCCGATTTTATATGTTCACAAAATTCCAGTCCATTCATTTCCGGCATCATTACATCACTGACGATTATATCCGGAACTCTTTCCAAGGCCAACTCCAAGGCGGTTTTTCCATCTACAGCCTCAATCACTTTATACGAAGCCGACAACTGCAATACCAAATACTTCCTCAAGTCTTCATCATCTTCCGCTATCAATACCAACGGCGCTTCATCCGTATCATTCGAATTCATTTCATCGTCACAAGGTTCACCAATAGGCCTTAAGCTCTCTTTCTCTATTGTTGAGGTTTTATATACGGAATTTCCTTCCACATACGCCACATCGTCTGACGCATATTGCTCTTTCCCTAAATGAAGTCCGATAAAGAAAGTCGTTCCTTGCCCTACCGTACTTTCCGCCCATATTCTACCATGGTGCAGGCTTACCACATATTTAGCCAGATTAAGCCCGATTCCACTACCAAACAGGTTAGACATGCTGCCTTGTTTCACTTGGAAAAAAGGATCGAATATTTTATCTATATTCTCCCGTGCTATTCCTTCCCCATAATCTTGAACCGACAACAACAATTCATTTTCACGCACCGAAGACACCACCTTGATCACACTCCCGTCTTTGGAATGTTTTATTGCATTGGACAAAAGATTAAAAAGCGCTTTCTCCATCAAGTCAGCATCTATCCACCAATCGTTTCCATAATAGTCATTCGTATAACGAATGACGATTCCTCTCTTTTGTAACAGTTCGGAAAAGCTATCTATCCGTTCCGTCATAAAAGAAACCATATTCACATTAGACAAATTCAGTTGCATAGCCCCATGTTCCATTTTCCTGAAATCCATCAACTGATTCACCAAAAGAAGTAACCGGTTGGAATTCTTCAAAATCTGTTTCACGGAATAAACAAACTTCCTGGGTAATGCTTCATCGTGTAGAATATCTTCCGCCGGCCCTTTTATCAAAGTTAAAGGAGTACGCAGTTCATGAGAAAAATTTGTAAACAATTCAATCTTCATCTTATAATCCCGCTCGATATTCTCCTTTTTAATTTCTTCTATCTTCAACCGGTATTTAGCGGTCTTCTTCATATAAGAATATCGCAGAATGAGATAAATCATAAACAGAACTAAAAGGAAATACAGCATTTTGGCCCATATGGTCAACCAAATAGGAGGATTCACGATCAACGGCATACTTGTCACCATATCTCCCCATACTCCGTCACTACCGCAAGCCTTTAACTGGAATGTGTACATCCCGGCAGGCAAATTAGAGTAAATAGCCTCGTTCCTACTAATATAATTCCACTCTTTTTCAGCTCCTTTCAAACAATAAGCATACTTGACCCCCTCCGGAAAAAGATAATCCATAGCCGAAAATTTAATCTGTACGGAAGAGTTCCCGTGGTTAAGTTCAATCCCTCTAAAAGCCTCGGCATTATCAAACGAAAGATGATTGCCTCCCATCACAGAATTAAGAGTTTCGACTTGGGAAATCCGTGGTTGCAAAGTCATTCCGGAAGTGCCATACAACTCATCCAGTAATAATTCTACAACCCCGTTTCTACCTCCTACAAAAATATTGCCATTGGATGCTTTCAGAAATGAATGCCCCGTAAGTTCTTGAATGGGAAAACCATTTTTATAAGTATAGTTCAGTACCTGCCTGTCTTTAGCTATACGAGATATACCCATCAACGTAGCTATCCACATAGTACCTGTCTTCTTATCCTGTGTAATATCATAAATCGTATTATGAGCAATCCTGTCTTGTGTAAAATAATGAACCACTTTATCACTTCTCAAATCATACATATACAATCCGGAATCATAGGTGCCCACCCATATATTTCCTTCATTATCCTCATAAAGCACGCTTATATTCTTGTTTTCAAGCTCCTTTCCTCCCCAAGGCTCGCCTTTAAAGTATTTGAGTTCATCTGCCGAATTACGCATGAATCGCCATATGCCACGGGTACGCGTGCCTACCAGCATATCTCCTCCTTTGACAGGAAGAATATCTTGGGTAAACATGAAACGGGTCGTTCCGTCATAATTTGTCGACAAATCGATGGAGCTTCTTCGCCTGACCGGATCATACATTGAAAGCTCGTCCTGTGCTATCCACAGTTTCCCATCCATATCCCTGGCTATAGCCCGTATCTGAGAAGAAGCCGGTAATCCGATATCATAACGCGATACTTTCTTCGTATCTAAGTTCAATACGAAAGTTCCCTGGTTCAACAAATAAAATAAAATGAGATTTTCCGCCAACTGATAGACATTATAAATTTCCGAGTTCGAATCAATCTCCAGTTGATTGTCCAGATCGACACGATGCCACCTGCCGGATGCAAGATCGATAACAAAAATTCCGGTATTACATCCCACCCATATCTGTTTTCTATATTCAACCAATTTCCCCACTACGCGAAGCGGCTCTTTCCGGTTTTCCGAACTCAACAGATAAGACCTGAACTTCGTGTGTTTGGAATTAAAAAGCATGGCGCCTTCATTAAAAGTACCGATCCACAAAGATTCCTGCCTGTCTTTAAACAAACACATTTGTCTGTTCACTTTAGCAAGCTCGGCAGGAAACAAATCGGGCACCGGGTAAACAGAAAAAGTATGGCTAACATTCAATGCATATAGCCCGTTATCCGTAGCCAATAACAAAGTAGAATCATTATATTCCAATAAATCATGAACTTGCGCCTGCTTAAATCCCCATTTTATATTACTGGTGTCTACACGTTTCAAGATATGGTTTCCGGAATCTGCTATAAAGAGATTCCCCAAATCAGCAGCACACCATATTCTTTGTCTGGAATCGCGCAATATCTTAGAAAGTACAGGACGGTTCTCTTCATCCTTATAGGGCACAATGGCTTTTGTCCGTATGTCAAACTCCATCAACCCGTGTTGCACCACGTCGAGCAACAAAGTATGTTCTCCGGAAGCTGCCATTGCATTGATGTATTTTCCCCTGAAAGATTCAATACACGTACTTGTACTGTCTTTCAGAAAATATAAACCGGATTTTGTCGCTACCCAAACCGTAGAATCATTTTCCATCCAAATGTTAATCACGACTCCCCGGGGAAGTTCTCCCTGATAAGATAACGACAGATCTTTAAATTTACCGGTATACGGATTGAACAGCATCACACCGTTAAAGGTACCGATCCACATATTTCCGAAACGATCAGGAGTTATATTTATCACATCGTTCGACTGACCGACAAATTCTTCATTATGATTAAAATAAGCCTTTGATTCATATCCGTCAAACCGGTTGAGTCCATTCTTCGTTCCGACCCAAATAAAACCGAGTGAATCCTGATAAATGGCTTTCACCGAATTGTTCGAAAGCCCATTCAGTACAGTCAATGTTCTAAAAGAATAATCATTGCCCAAAGCACTTATCGACAAAAAGCTCCCCCACAAACAGCAGAAAAGAATCCAAAGCTTTTTATTGATAACCATGTTTTTCATATTTCCCTCCACACAATTGATATAAACGTACGCAAATATAAAAATTAAATTCATACCATGCGAACACCGCAAAGATAAACCTTAATTGAAAATAAACATATGAAAATCATATCAAGGACTTGTAAATTCGTACAATAAAACACTATTTAAAGCCCTATTAAACAGATACAATACAATTTTACCAGAATAATAGCCAAAATTCATATCGTTTAAAAAAGAATCGATGCACTTTTGCAATCGTAATCACAATCCATACAAAAAATGAGAGTAAATATGAAATCGCTATTCGTCTTGGGAATCGCCTTCGCGGTTTGTGAAAGTTGTGCGGAAAAAAATATCAGCACAATCACATTAAACAATCCTGCAAACATTGACCGGAAAGATGAATCCTGTATAATCAAACGGGCAGATTTGTGTCCGGATAATGAAACATGCGTTCCTGTATTAAAAAAACAGACAGGAGAATATATCTCCTCTCAATTAGATGATCTGGACGGAGACGGCCAGTGGGATGAACTGGCTTTCGTATACGATATCAATAAGAAAGAAAAGCTCGACCTGAAAGTAGAATGGATAGCTCCGGCCGACTATCCGGATTTCCCGATACGTACCAACGTACATTATGGTAAAATGAAGCGCCCGGGAATAATAGAAGAACTAAAAACAGATATGCACGGTAAAGAGAATCTGGCACGCGGAGGGGACAAAGATCATCCATACCCATATCAGACGGATGGCCCGGCATGGGAAAATGATAAAATGGGATTCCGGCATTACTTTGACGGACGTAACTGTAGAGATGTGTTTGGCAAAAGAGTCCCGGATATCGTACTCGATACCGTAGGAATACGTGCCGACGGCACTCCCGGTGACACATACCATGTGCTTCGAACTTGGGGAAGAGACATTATGAGTGCTGCAAATTCTTTCGGACTCGGAGGTATAGCCGTACAACTACCCGACACACTGTTACGTATGGGAGTCAACATAGAGGAGACCACGGACAATGTGGATTCAACGCGCTATACGCTTGTATGTAAAGGCCCCGTACGTTCGATTTTTAAATTAGATTTTTACGGATGGCAAGTGGGTGACTTCAAAGTCGATGTACATGAAACAATGACCATCTGGTCCGGAAAATACGGTTATGAAAATGAAATAATAACTTCTCCCCTACCAAAGAACGCTGTATTAGTGACCGGAATCGTCGGAAACTTTAACGATATGCCACAAAGGTTGGAAACTTATGAACAAAAAGTAGTGTCTATGAGTACACATGACAAACAAACTTATAATAAAGAATGGTACATGGGGATGAGCCTTATCATACCGATGAATAACTATTCTGAAGTCTTCAATACCCCCGACAAAGGTTCTGATATTTTAAAAACATGGTGTGTGAAAATGAAACCCAACGAAGAAGGAAAATATCTATTCAATGCTTACGCAGCATGGGAATTAGCAGATAAGCATTTTAAAGACAGGGATTATTATATGAATATGATTGACGAATACGCCCGAAATATTGTAAATCCCGTTATTGTAGAAATATCAAAATAAACTTCAGGTAATCAGATTGTTTTCAAATTTAGGAGTAGGATATCCAATACATCCTACTCCTAATTTATATTCACTATCTTTCTTTTATTCCTCGTCCATCAAGATCTCCAGAATCTGACAAGCCGCCTTTGCAACCGGAGTACCCGGGCCAAAGATAGCAGCCACGCCCGCTTTATAGAGGAAGTCGTAATCCTGAGCCGGAATAACACCACCGGCAATCACTACGATGTCTTCGCGTCCCAACTTCTTCAACTCTTCAAGGATCTGTGGAACCAGTGTTTTGTGTCCGGCCGCCAATGAAGAAACACCGACTACATGAACGTCATTCTCAACAGCTTCACGAGCAGCTTCGGCCGGGGTCTGGAATAACGGTCCCATATCCACATCGAAACCACAGTCGGCATAGCCGGTTGCTACCACTTTGGCGCCACGATCGTGGCCGTCCTGTCCCATTTTCGCAATCATGATACGAGGTTGACGTCCCTCTTTCTTTGCAAACTTCTCGGTGAGTTCACAAGCACGTTTGAAGTCGCTATCGTTTTTACTTTCTGATGAATACACGCCTGATATAGTTCTGATTACTGCTTTATAACGTCCTACAACCTTCTCGCAAGCAGATGAGATTTCTCCCAGTGTGGCACGTACACGGGCGGCTTCTACAGCCAACTCGAGCAGGTTACCTTCTTTCGTTTCCACACATTTGGTAATAGCGGCAAGCGCTTTATCAACCTCTGCTTGATTACGGCCTTCTTTCAATCGTTTCAGGTTCTCAATCTGTTCAATACGAACGGCCGTATTATCGATCTCCAAAATATCGATCGGCGCTTCTTTTTCCAGACGATACTTGTTCACACCCACAATTGTTTGCGAACCGGAGTCGATACGAGCCTGCGTACGGGCAGCCGCTTCTTCGATACGCATCTTAGGAATACCGGTTTCGATAGCCTTCGCCATGCCACCTAACTTTTCAATCTCCTGAATATGCTCCCAAGCGCTGTGAGCCAGTTCATTTGTCAGACTCTCCACGTAATAAGAACCTCCCCAAGGGTCAACGTTCTTACAAACATACGTCTCTTCCTGAATATAAATCTGAGTATTACGGGCAATACGCGCCGAAAAGTCTGTCGGCAAAGCGATGGCCTCGTCAAGCGCATTCGTATGCAAGGATTGAGTATGTCCCAAAGCGGCGGCCATTGCTTCGATACAAGTACGTCCTACATTGTTGAACGGATCCTGTTCTGTCAGCGACCAGCCGGATGTCTGAGAGTGGGTACGCAATGCTAATGACTTCGGATTTTTCGGATTGAACTGTTTCACAATCTTGGCCCATAGCATGCGGGCAGCACGCATTTTGGCTATTTCCATAAAGTGATTGGTACCGATAGCCCAGAAGAAAGAAAGACGCGGAGCGAAAGCGTCGATGTCGATCCCGGCAGCTACACCCGCACGAAGATATTCCAAACCGTCGGCTAAAGTATAGGCCAACTCGATATCGGCTGTAGCACCGGCTTCCTGCATGTGATAACCGGAAATGGAGATAGAGTTGAACTTAGGCATCTTCTGTGAAGTATACTCAAAAATATCAGAGATAATCTTCATGGAAAATGCAGGCGGATAAATATACGTGTTACGCACCATGAACTCCTTCAAAATGTCATTCTGAATCGTTCCAGCCATCTCTTCCAGTTTGGCTCCTTGTTCGAGTCCCGCATTGATATAGAAAGCAAGCACCGGAAGCACGGCACCGTTCATTGTCATGGATACCGACATCTTGTTCAAAGGAATACCATCGAACAGCACTTTCATATTTTCAAGCGAACAGATGGATACACCGGCTTTGCCGACATCCCCCACTACCCGTTCGTGATCGGGGTCGTAGCCACGGTGAGTAGCCAAGTCGAATGCAACAGACAAACCTTTCTGTCCGGAAGCCAGATTACGACGATAAAAAGCATTCGACTCCTCGGCAGTAGAAAATCCGGCATACTGACGGATTGTCCAGGGACGCAGCGTATACATCACCGAATACGGGCCACGCAGATAAGGAGGAATACCGGCCGCATAGTCCAAATGTTCCATTCCTTCCAGATCTTCTTTTGTATAAACAGGCTTCACGCAGATATGTTCCGGAGTCTTCCAATTGGCTTCGATTCCGTTTGCCTTTTGCCATTCAGCGCCATTGGCGGGCTGAAATGCTGCGTATATATCTAAATTTTTGAAATCTTTTCTCATGTTGTTTATTTACGATTTAGCGATTTACGATTCAGGATTGAAATCACTTCAGCAATTTGGCATTAAACTCCTTTAAAGTATCAAGTACATTGACACGTACGTGAATGAAATTCTCGATACCGGCTGCTTTCAGTTCGTCCATGCAGGCAGGAGCACCGGCAACTATGAACATGGCACGGCCATTCACCGCCTTAAATGCAGGAACAGCATATTCGGCATATTCATCGTCGCTGGAGCAAAGTACCACGATGTCAGCCTTGGCTGCCATTGCTGCTTCCACACCCTCTTCAACGGTCTTAAAGCCCAAATTATCGACTACTTCATACCCGGCACAAGCCAAGAAGTTGCATGAATACTGTGCACGTGCCTGACGCATAGCCAGATTACCGATTGTCAACATGAACGCCTTCGGACGCTTGCCGGACGCTTCAGTCTCAAGACGCAATGCTTCGAATTCGCTGGCAGCACGGTCAAAATTCAAAGTAACGACCTCTTTTTCACACGTATCGTGTCCGCCACAACAACATTTCGCCTCCACCGGCTCTTTATCGCCCGCTTTCTCATTAAAGTTCGGGAACTGGTTGGTACCCAACAATATTTCACGGCGTTGGGCTACCGCTTTGTGACGGGCTTTGTTACTTTCGTTTACAGCAGCCTGCACGGTACCGGCTTTCAGGGCAGCGTAGAAACCGCCTTCTTCTTCAACAGCCAAGAAAAGTTCCCATGCCTGTTTGGCTATAGACACCGTCAGATTTTCAATATAATATGAACCGGCAGCCGGATCCACAACTTTGTCGAAATGTGATTCTTCTTTCAGCAATAACTGTTGATTACGCGCCAGACGTTCCGAGAATTCATCCGGTGTTTCATAAGTCTTATCAAACGGTACTACGGTCATTGAATCGACACCTCCCAAAGCGGCGCTCATGGCCTCGGTTTGCGTACGCAATAAATTAACATGGGCATCGAACAGAGTCAGATTGAAAGTAGAAGTTTCCGCATGGATTCTCATCTTCGCGGCACAACGGCATTCTCCGTTCGGGGCTTTATTTTCACAATCACGCAAGCATTCCGGATGATAGGATGCTACGATATTTGCCCACAACATACGGGCAGCACGGAATTTTGCAATTTCAAGGAAATAGTTAGAGCTGATACCGAAATTGAATTTTATCTTCTTCGCTACCAAGGCGGCAGGCAATCCGGCTTCAGTCAATTGACTCATGTATTCATTACCCCAAGCAAGCGCATAGCCCAGTTCCTGAGAGATATAAGCACCTGCGTTATTCAATGAAAGCGCATTTACATTCAATACCCGATAGAAAGGCAGTGGCTGGATAGCTTCAAGCAATGCTTTTGCCGTTTGGATCATGTCCCCCTTTTCTTTCCCACGAGACAGCATTTTATTAAAGTAATCAAAATTGATAGAACCTTGCAGCTTCTTTACATCATAATCTTTCTTTTGGAAATAAGCCACCAGAAGATTTGCCAGTTCTACCACATGACCTTGACAGGTAGAGAAATTGAGTTCTATACACTCCGCACAGATATCATTCAGCAAAGTTTCGATATACTCCGCGTTGAGTTCTTTCGCTTTCACATGGAAAGAAAGAGAATCGATTCCCTTATTCAATATATCCAATGCTTTGGCATTTGCCTCTTGCGGACATTCCACCTTAATTTCCTGACGAACGAACCATTCGTTATTGTCCTTTTTGGTTCCTCTCAGGTAGGGAAATTCTCCGGGAAGCGCATCGGTTGTTTTCAGTCCTTCAAGGTCTTCCATCCGATAGAAAGGTTTTACCTTGAATCCTTCGTTTGTCTTCCAAACGAGTTTCTTCTCAAAATCAGCGCCCTTGAGGTCGGCTGTCACTTTCTCCATCCACTGTTCTGTAGATACCGGAGAAAAATCCGAGAAGAGTTTTTCTTTACTGTCTGCCATAGTTTATTATAAATTTAAAATAAGATTAGTATTATCTTTATCTTAATGAATCTTTCCAAGTGTTGCTTTTAGAGAGACAAAGATAGGCAAATAGTTCTAATGAGGTACTTTTTTTAGAGAAAATTCGCACAGGGAGGTAGCAGGGTGTCATCAACAAATAAAAGAGAGAAAATATTTGATTACCTCCGTTGTTATAGCTAATTTTGTCGCAATTTTAATAAAAAAACTACTATGGATTGGATACAAAGTTTATTGTGGGACTCCAGCTCCGTGGCACACATAGTCTTTCTTTATGCTTTTGTGATAGCTGCCGGGGTGCTCTTAGGTAAGATCAAAATCTTCGGAGTGTCATTGGGAGTCACCTTTGTTCTGTTCACCGGCATTCTGATGGGGCATTTCGGATTTACCGGCGACATACACATTCTGCATTTCATCCGCGAGTTCGGATTGATATTATTCGTGTTCTGTATCGGCCTTCAGGTAGGGCCCGGTTTCTTCTCTTCGTTTAAGAAAGGAGGAATGACCCTCAATCTGCTCGCCGTAGGTATTGTGGCATTGAACATCGCCGTAGCACTGACCATTTATTTCATTGCTAACGGGCGTATTGAATTGCCGATGATGGTAGGTATCCTGTATGGTGCCGTTACCAATACACCGGGACTTGGCGCCGCTCAGGAAGCACTGACGCAGCTCAACTACAATGGGCCGCAGATTGCGTTGGGATATGCATGTGCCTATCCGTTAGGCGTAGTCGGTATTATCGGCTCTATCATTGCCATCCGTTACATTTTCCGTGTCAACTTGGCAAAAGAGGAGGATGAGCTTAAAAATCAAGATGCAGAGCATCTGAAGCACAAGCCGCACTTAATGAGTCTTGAAGTACGCAACGAATCGATAAACGGCAAAACGCTGGTTCAAGTGAAAGACTTTCTCGGACGTTCTTTTGTTTGTTCACGCATTCGCCACGAAGGTCATGTCAATATCCCCAACCATGAGACACTTTTTCATATGGGCGACCAAGTATTCATCGTCTGTTCGGAAGAAGACGCGGAAGCTATTATCGCTTTCATAGGAAAAGAAGTACAAGTGGATTGGGAAAAACAGGATATGCCGATGGTTTCACGTCGTATCTTGATTACCAAATCGGAAATAAACGGCAAGAAGTTGGGAGATATGCACTTCCGCAGTATGTTCGGTGTCAATGTCACTCGCGTTAACCGTTCGGGAATGGACTTGTTCGCCGACCCGCATTTAACTCTGCAAGTAGGCGACCGGGTGATGGTGGTAGGCCAACAAGACGCGGTAGAACGCGTTGCCAATGTGCTGGGTAATTCTCTGAAGCGCCTTGACCATCCGAATATCGTTACCATCTTCGTCGGTATATTTTTAGGAATCTTCTTGGGTAGTTTGCCAATCGCCTTCCCCGGTATGCCAACTCCGGTTAAATTAGGTCTGGCAGGTGGTCCGCTGGTAGTAGCCATCTTGATAGGACGTTTCGGATATAAACTTCATTTGGTAACTTACACAACGATGAGTGCCAATCTGATGTTGCGCGAAATAGGAATTGTGTTGTTTCTTGCGAGTGTCGGTATCGAGGCGGGAGCAAACTTTGTACACACCGTGGTCGAAGGAGACGGGTTGTTGTATGTAGGTTATGGTTTCCTCATTACAGTCATCCCCCTATTGATCATCGGTGCAATCGCACGCCTATATTATAAGGTGAACTATTTTACTTTGATGGGACTTATCGCCGGTAGTAATACCGATCCCCCTGCATTGGCTTACTCTACTCAGGCTTCAAACAATGATGCACCAGCCGTAGGATACTCAACCGTATATCCGTTGACAATGTTCCTGCGTATTCTGGCCGGGCAAATGATATTACTTTTAATGATGTAGCCTAACGCACAACATTTCATTCTTTATAAAATAAGAGCGTACACTTTGAAACGGTTCAAGATGTACGCTCTTATTTTATGAGGAATGAGCAAAGTTCATTTTTATCAATATGTCAAATAGATATTCCTACCCCATGCAGAATTCGTTCTATCGATACTCTTCAAACCATATTCTCTAAAACCTCCTTTATTTCCGAATTTATAAAATCAAATTATCCGGTTTATAAACAAATAGCAAACAAATATCTTTCATTTTTAGAAATTACCGCGCAAACAAACCTTAATTCATGTATTTATTTCACTTTTTAATATTCAAAAGTGATTAAAGCCAAACCATCAGTTAGCTTCCCAAAGCGATTTTTAAAGGAAATTTTATTTTCCCCGTAGAGTCTCTAATAGTTTCTCGTAGAGTTTCGAGTCGTTCCTCGTAGAGAAACCGAACTTATCATACCGATATAATTGAAATAACACACCGAGGAAAGTTACATATTTATCCAAAATTACCCCCAATATGCATAAAGAAATAAATATTATTCAGCTTATTATGCAGTTTATTCTCTAATTGCAGCTATATTTAAAAAGTACATGTCACAGAAACAAACAATATAAGGACAAAAAGATAGCCAAACCGAGTTTTCTTCAAAAAAAGGTATACGCTCCTTTTCAGAAAGCATACACCCGCCAACTATTTTATAATCCCAATTTTCTCACGACAAACTCTTCTATATACCTTACCGTACCTTCGATTCCCAATGCAGAAGAGTCGATACAGAGATGATAAGTAGCCGCCGCTCCCCAAGTCTTATAGCTGTAATAATTATAGTATTCCGAACGCTTCTTATCCGCCTTTTCTATCATTCCTTCCGCATCTTCTTCACTGACGCCATGCATATTCCGGAGACGCTCTATACGATCTTCCTTTGAAGCGGATATGAAGATATTCACACAACGCGGATGATCCCGCAGGATGTAATCGGCACAACGTCCTACAAACAGACAAGATTTTGTAGCAGCTAAATTACGGATAACATCGCTCTGGATTTTAAAAAGGGCATCATTACTCAAGCAATTTGTACAAGGCATTGCACCATCACTTATAAAAGGAAAACGCATGCCAAACAAACCACCGATAATACCTTGAGAAGCTTTTTCATCGGCTTTTTCAAAAAACTCCCTGCACAGTCCGCTCTCTTCCGACGCAAGATTTATCAGTTCCTTATCATAAAAGTCAATTCCCAGACGGGCGGCCAACTTCTCGCCTATTTCTTTTCCGCCGCTTCCCAACTGGCGACCGATATTAATAACATAATTACCGTTCATAATACATTTTGTTTAGAAGCCTTTCCCCAACCCTCTCCATGGGAGAGGGGGATAGATACCGTTGTTTATTAGCTGGTTACAAAACCAACTTAACTCCCTCTCCCACGGAGAAGGTTGGGGAGAGACTTCATTTTTATTAGTTTTGAAGCAAACATACGGATTATTTCTGAAAAAAAGAAATAATAATATGTCAATTAAATAATGTGTCAATGTGCCAATATGCCAATGTGCCAATTGGCTGCGCTATACTAATATTTTATAGGGACTAACTAGTACATTGCTTAATTGGCATATTGAATAATCGGTACATTGGCACATTATTTAATCGGCACATTATTTATTACCAAATGGTAATTTTTTCCTGCATTTCCTGCCGTATCTTTGCAACATGAAAAAGAAAGAAAATATGGAAATGAAAGATAGCATTGACTTCGGAACGATGAATATCTCCAAGCTGTTTCGCAAATTATTGATTCCAACAGTATTGGGAATGGTTTTCTCCGCTATATTTGTAATAACGGACGGCATATTCGTAGGTAAAGGGATAGGCAGTGATGCGCTGGCAGCAGTCAACATTACCGCACCACTGTTTATGATCACTACCGGCATCGGATTGATGTTCGGCGTAGGAGCATCGGTCGTTGCTTCCATTCATTTATCGCATGGGAAACAAAAAGTTGCCGGCATCAACATCACGCAAGCACTTGTTTTTTCATCGTTACTGACATTCCTGCTATCTGCCTTTTGCTTCTTCCTGATAGAGCCTGTCGGCAGACTATTGGGAAGTTCGGACCGGCTGTTACCGTTGGTTGCAGAATATATGAATTGGTATGTTCCATTCCTCGTATTCTACCTGTTGCTCAATGCAGGAATGTTCTTTGTTCGTCTTGACGGCGCACCGAATTACGCCATGTGGTGCAATGCCATTGCAGCAATAGCCAATATCGTACTCGATTATATTTTCATCTTCATTTTCGGATGGGGATTGATGGGGGCAGCCTTTGCCACAAGTATAGGTACGATGATAGGCGGCTTGATGACCTTGATCTATCTGTTACGTTTTTCCCGAACATTTAGATTACATCCTGTCAAACTAAGCCTTAAAAGCATGCGCCTAACTTTACGTAACATCGGTTATATGGTAAAACTGGGTTCTTCGGCCTTCATAAGCGAAATCTCGATAGCATGCATGATGTTTTTAGGCAATTATGTATTTATTCGTCATTTGGGCGAAGACGGAGTAGCCGCTTTCAGCATTGTCTGTTATTTCTTTCCCATTATATTCATGGTATACAATGCTATAGCACAATCGGTACAGCCTATCATCAGCTATAATTTTGGAGTCGGCAGTAAGGATCGGGTACATCAGGCTTTCCGGTTATCCATAAAAACAGCTCTCGCCTGTGGAATCTGTTTTTTCATTCTGACAGTAATATGTAATCGGGACATCGTGTCGCTGTTCATCGATCGTAGCTACGGTGCCTATGATATTGCAGTAGCAGGAATTCCGTATTTCGCCATCGGATATCTCTTTTTTGCTTTCAACATGATTAGTATAGGCTATTATCAGAGTATAGAGCGAGCACACCGGGCTACTGTTATCACCTTGCTGCGCGGTGTGGTATTTATGCTCATCGGATTCACAGTATTACCTCATTTTTTAGGGGTCAGAGGCATATGGCTGGCAGTCCCTTTGGCAGAATTACTAACATTTATTTATATTGTAACAATTTATCTGAAAGATCGTTTCCTACCCCACCGAGGAAATGTATCTTTGCAGCATGAACACATTTAAAGAAAAATTCCGGATCAGATATCATTTATCCGAAACAGATGTAGTGACTTTATTAAGCCACATGAAAGAGGTACACTTCAAAAAGAAGGAGGTGATTGTTCGCGAAGGTTCCAAAAATACTAATTTATACCTTATTAGAAAGGGAATCTGGCGGGCACATTATCTGAAAGACGGGATAGATACGACTATCTGGTTCGCTTCAGAGGGAGAAGCCGCTTTTTCCATCTGGGGATATGCAGACAATTCTTATTCGCAGATCAGTATAGAGGTAATGTCCGACAGCATTGCCTATTGTATCTCCGGTGCAAAATTAAATGAATTATATTCCACATCCGTAGGGTTGGCCAATTTAGGCAGACGACTCATGGAACACCAATTATTGACTACGGAAAACTGGCTCATCAGTGCCGGCAGTCCCAAAGCCAAAGAACGATATCTTACACTGATAAAAGAAACACCGGAACTTTTACAATACGTTCCGCTAAAGTACATCGCCTCTTATTTATGGATAACCCCACAATCGCTGAGCAGAATAAGAGCAGAAATAAAAAAAATAAGTAGGTAAGTAGTTAAGTAGTCAAGTAGCAAGTAGTAAATAGTCAATAAGTAGTCAAGGAAAGTACATCAAACAAATCATTTCTACTTAACTACTTACTACTTGACTACTTACTACTTGACTACTTACTACTTAACACCACTTACTACTTAACACTACTTTCTACTCAACGCTACTCGCTACTGTATATGAATGATTCAAGCCAAATGCCTACGGCCGGCATTACCCGTTGGTCATTTTACGAAACTGGCGAAACTGCCACCAAAGCATAAGACCGGAAACAATACTTGCTGCCAGATCGGATGCCGGCATACTGACCCATACTCCCGTCTGCCCATAGAAATGAGGCAAGATGAGCAGACAAGGAACAAGAAACAACATCTGACGGGTAAGTGACAGGAATATAGCTTTACCGGCCATACCGATACTTTGAAAGAAGTTGGACGTAACCATTTGAAAACCGACAATGGGGAAAAACATCACCACAATGCGATACCCTTCTGCCGAAAGGCGTATCAACTCCGCATCCGATGTAAATATGGATACAATCAATTCGGGAATAAATACCCCCAATAAAAATCCGGTAGTAGTAACAATGGTAGCCCCGATAATAGTCAGTTTCAACACCTGGGTAACACGGGGATACTGACGGGCACCAAAGTTATAACCGGCAATAGGCTGCATTCCCTGATTCAGCCCCAGCACAATCATCACAAAAACGAACACGAGCCGGTTGACAATACCAAAAGCACCGATAGCAAGATCTCCTCCATAACGTTTTAAACCTTGATTGATCAGAATCACGATAAAGCAGGAAGCCAGATTCATTAAAAAAGGAGACATACCGATCGCCAATGAATCAAACACGATTTTACGTTTCAGACGAAAGATTCCCCGATGGAAATGCAGCAGTTCCTCTTTATTGCTGAATAATTTAAATTGCCACATCAGCGCAATAACCTGTGCCACAATGGTGGCAATGGCCGCTCCGCGAATCCCCCAATCGAAGACAAAAATAAACAACGGATCGAGTATCGTGTTAATCACCACCGTAGCAATCGTCGCATACATCGCTTTTTGAGGGTGACCGGCAGAACGAAGCACAGCATTCAGCCCCAGATAAAGATGGGTAACGACATTACCCAACAAAATCACTTCCATATAGTCGCGGGCATAACCGATAGTAGCCTCACTTCCGCCAAAGAAATAGAGAATAGGGTCGAGAAATAGAAGCGTAAGAACAGTAAACGCCAAACCGATAATAATATTCAGTACCAAAACATTGCCAAGAACACGCTGAGCCGTGTCATAATCCTTCTGACCGAGTTTTACAGACACCAATGTGGCCGCTCCTACTCCAACCAATGAACCGAATGCGGCGGCAAGATTCATCAATGGGAAAGTCAATGCCAGACCGGAAATTGCCATACGTCCCACACCATGCCCGATAAAAATACTGTCCACCATATTATAAAGAGAAGATGCCGTCATGGCAATGATAGCCGGTACCGCATATTGTATCAAAAGTTTTCCAATCTTTTCCGTCCCCAACGCCGTGGGGGGCTTCTGTCCTGTAGTCATACTCGTCCTTTTTATTTTGAGGATGCAAAATTAGTGTTTTTCCGAGAACCCGGCAAATGAAAAGCCGCTTTAAAATTTCCTCTTTATTAGCAACCGTTCACCTGTCCCAATCTCTCCTTTGGGCAAATTAGAGAGCTATTCATGCCGTAATATTAAAAATGTTTCGTATTTTTGCCACCAAATATTGAGTTAATACGTAACGAAATGAACCTATTAGAACTAAGTGAACAGGAAATCATCCGACGTAACAGTCTGAATGAGCTTCGCGCGATGGGTATCGAACCTTATCCCGCAGCAGAGTATGTAACCAATGCTTTCTCTACAGATATAAAACAGGAATTCAAAGATGAAGACGAACCCCGCATGGTATCCATAGCAGGACGTATGATGAGCCGCCGCGTCATGGGCAAAGCATCTTTCGTCGAATTACAAGATTCCAAAGGACGCATCCAAGTGTATATCACCCGTGACGATATCTGCCCGGAAGAAAACAAAGAAATGTACAATACTGTGTTCAAACGCCTGCTCGACTTAGGCGATTTTATCGGCATCGAAGGCTTTGTATTCCGTACGCAGATGGGTGAAATCAGTATTCACGCCAAGAAACTCACCGTATTGTCAAAGTCCATCAAGCCGTTGCCAATTGTAAAATACAAAGACGGCGTGGCATACGATTCTTTTGAAGATCCCGAATTGCGTTACCGCCAACGTTATGTGGATTTGGCCGTAAACGATGGTGTTAAAGACATCTTCATCAAACGCACTAAAGTATACAACTCCATGCGTGAGTATTTTAATGAGAAAGGATACATCGAAGTAGAAACTCCGATTTTACAGGCCATCCCCGGTGGTGCTGCCGCACGTCCGTTCATTACGCATCACAATGCGCTCGACATGCCATTATACATGCGCATCGCCAGTGAGCTATACTTGAAACGCCTGATCGTAGGAGGCTTTGAAGGTGTATACGAAATCGGAAAGAACTTCCGTAACGAAGGCATGGACCGTACACACAATCCCGAATTCACCTGTATGGAAATATACGTTGCTTACAAAGATTACAACTGGATGATGACATTTACGGAAAACATGATTGAAAAAATCTGTCTGGACGTAAACGGTACTACCGAAGTAAAAGTAGGCGATAACATCATCAGTTTCAAAGCTCCGTTCAAACGCGTCACTATGCTCGACTCCATCAAAGAGTTTACCGGATATGATCTGAACGGTAAAAGCGAAAGCGAAATACGGGAAATCTGCCAGAAACTGAATATGGAGATTGACGACACCATGGGTAAAGGCAAGTTGATCGATGAAATCTTCGGTGAATTCTGTGAAGGCAATTATATACAACCGACATTCATAACCGATTATCCGATTGAAATGTCACCGTTGACCAAACGCCACCGGGATAATCCGGAACTAACCGAACGTTTTGAATTAATGGTGAACGGCAAAGAATTGTGTAATGCTTACTCTGAATTAAATGATCCTATCGACCAGCTGGAACGTTTTGAAGAACAAATGCGCCTGAGCGAAAAAGGAGATGATGAAGCCATGATTATCGACAAGGACTTCATACGTGCATTGGAATATGGTATGCCGCCGACATCAGGTATGGGCATCGGTATGGACCGTCTGACAATGTTGATGACCGGAGAAACAACGATTCAGGAAGTACTGTTCTTCCCGCAAATGCGCCCGGAAAAAGTTGTTAAAAAAGATGCTGTTGTCAAATATACGAAACTGGGCATCCCTGAAGACTGGGTTCCGGTAATTCAGAAAGCCGGCTATAACTTGGTAGAAGAGATGAAAGACGTAAACCCACAAAAGTTGCATCAAGAAATTTGCGGACTTAATAAGAAGCATAAGTTGGAACTTACCAACCCTTCTGTAAATGATGTAACCGAATGGATACAGAAAATCAATTAAAAATGAGAAATTAAGAATTAAATATCTGGGAGGAGCGCCCCTCGCTTTCTCCCTTTAATTTTTAATTTTTAATCTTTAATTTCATATATATGAAACTACCCGGTAAGATAGCGATAATGGGCGGCGGAAGTTGGGCCACAGCCATTGCCAAAATGTTCCTCGCACAAGAGGATTCCATCAATTGGTATATGCGTCGTGACGATCGTATAGCCGACTTCAAACGTTTAGGACACAACCCGGCTTACCTCACAGGTGTAAAGTTTGACATGAAACGTATCAATTTCGGCTCGAACATCAACGACATCGTAAAGGAATCGGATACGCTCGTCTTCGTCACTCCTTCCCCCTACTTAAAAGCTCATCTTAAAAAGCTGAAGACACGCATACGAGACAAATTCATTATCACCGCTATCAAAGGAATTGTACCCGACGATAATCTTATCGTATCGGAATATTTCACAAAAGAATATGGTGTCCCTCCCGAGAATATAGCAGTATTGGCAGGTCCCTGTCATGCAGAAGAGGTTGCTTTGGAACGCCTTTCATACCTCACCATCGCTTGTCCGGACAAGGACAAAGCCCGCATTTTTGCCCGCAGACTGGGAAGTAGCTTTATCAAAACTTCCGTCAGCGATGATGTAGTAGGCATTGAATACAGTTCTGTTTTGAAAAACGTATATGCCATTGCCGCCGGCATTTGCAGTGGCTTGAAATATGGCGATAACTTTCAGGCGGTACTCATCTCCAATGCAATACAGGAAATGAGACGCTTTCTTGACACCGTACATCCATTGAACAGAAACGTAGATGAATCTGTTTATTTGGGAGATCTATTGGTAACAGGATATTCCAACTTTAGCCGAAACCGTACATTCGGTACCATGATCGGTAAAGGATATTCGGTAAAAAGCGCACAAATAGAGATGGAAATGATCGCGGAAGGATACTACGGTACAAAATGTATCAAAGAAATCAACAAGCATTATCATGTTAATATGCCGATACTCGATGCCGTTTACAATATCCTATATGAACGCATATCACCGATGATCGAAATAAAACTACTCACTGATTCATTCAGATGAGGAATGCGATGGAGGAATATGGCAATTAAGTAGTCAGTAGTTAAGTAGTCAAGTAGTAAGTAGAGAATGGCTTTAGTAATAATAAACTGGACTAACTCCTACTTACTACTTGACTACTTAACTACTTGACTACTCAGTCATTCACCTACTTGACTACTTTTTAAAAACTTATATATTATGATTAGTTTGAACATTGAAAAAACGTTGGGATTCATCTCAAAAGAAACTGTTTTCGCTTACGACGCTCAAGTGAAAGCAGCGCAGGAAGCATTGGAAAACGGTACCGGTAAAGGAAACGATTTCCTGGGATGGTTGCATCTGCCTTCTTCTATCACTCCGGAACATCTGGCCGACCTTAAAGCCACCGCACAAGTTCTTCGTGATAACTGTGAAGTAGTTATCGTAGCCGGTATCGGTGGAAGTTATCTGGGTGCACGTGCAGTGATTGAAGCATTATCAAACAGTTTCACTTGGTTGCAGGATAAGAAAACAGCACCGGTCATCATCTACGCCGGACACAATATCGGCGAGGATTATCTATACGAACTCACCGAGTATCTGAAAGACAAGAAATTCGGTGTTATCAATATCTCCAAATCCGGAACTACTACCGAGACTGCCCTTGCATTCCGCCTGTTGAAAAAACAATGTGAAGATCAACGTGGCAGAGATATGGCCAAGAAAGTAATCGTAGCCGTAACCGATGCCCGGAAAGGTGCAGCACGTGTTACTGCCGACAAAGAAGGATACAAATCATTCATCATCCCGGATAATGTAGGAGGACGTTTTTCCGTACTTACTCCGGTAGGTTTATTACCCATTGCAGTAGCCGGATTCGATATTGAAAAACTGGTAGCCGGTGCAGCCGATATGGAAAAAGCTTGTGCCGCAAACGTTCCTTTCGCAGAAAACCCTGCCGCTATTTATGCAGCTACACGCAATGAACTGTATAAAAAGGGAAAGAAAATCGAGATTCTGGTGAACTTCAACCCGAAACTGCATTATGTAAGTGAATGGTGGAAGCAACTATACGGAGAATCCGAAGGAAAAGACAACAAAGGTATATTCCCGGCTGCTGTAGATTTTTCTACCGACCTTCATTCCATGGGACAGTGGATTCAAGAAGGTGAACGCACGATTTTCGAAACCGTAATCTCTGTGGAAAAGGTAAACCATAAACTGGAAGTACCTTCGGATGAAGCAAATCTGGATGGGCTAAACTTCTTGGCCGGCAAACGTGTGGACGAAGTTAACAAAATGGCGGAATTGGGAACTCAACTGGCCCATGTGGATGGCGGCGTACCCAATATGCGTATTGTTCTTCCCGAACTAAGCGAATATTGCATAGGCGGTCTGCTTTATTTCTTTGAGAAAGCCTGTGGTATCAGTGGTTATTTGTTAGGTGTCAATCCATTCAACCAACCAGGTGTAGAAGCATACAAAAAGAATATGTTTGCTTTGCTCAACAAACCGGGATACGAAGAAGAATCGAAAGCAATACAAGCCAAACTGTAAGCAAAGATAAATCCAAATAATAAGGGGTGAAGCTTAGAAAGCTTCACCCCTTATTATTTGGATTTATACCGATCAGAGATTGTCTCACTCTTTATCTTCTGTTTTCAATTCTATTTTTTCCTGCGCACTTTCACATTCCGCTTTCGAAGAAAGATAGAAAGAAAGTATAGCATCGGCATCAGCCGCGGTTTGTACACGCATCTTCACTTTCAATACGGTATTCCGTACGCCATCCTCAAACTTGATAATACCTTCTTCGGGTCTTGTGAAATTTTTCTCAGAAGACACCCCATTGGGCAAATCAAAATCTTTTATGCCCAATTGCTGCTGATCTTCTTTTACGATAAATGTATTCAGATCCTCTCCATTTCCATCCAGTGTCAGAGAGACAGTAACCTCGTCGCCCACCTTTAATGAAGGTATGGAAGCCATATCTTCACTATAATCTTTAGTATCACCTTCAATAAAGAAACCCGTAATTTCAATTACAGGACTTTCTGCCGAGCCGGAACATGCAGCCAAAAGCAGTAGTAACAACGGTGCAAGAAGTTGCTTTTTCATGTATTACAAATCTCTTGTTTACACCACAAAAATACACATTATATCCGAATTAGCAAAAAAATCGTAACTTTGTGCAAAAAATCACAGTCTGTTTGACTTTTGCCTAAGACTGTTTTTATAGAAAATCTAAACAAATTCTCAATATCATAAAGCAATGTTTCAAAAAGAAATACACTTAAAAGCTGTACTATTCGATATGGACGGCGTATTGTTCAACTCCATGCCCTATCATGCAGAAGCTTGGCACAAAGTGATGTTAGCTCACGGCCTTAACCTCAGCCGTGAAGAAGCCTATTTACACGAAGGGCGTACAGGAGCCGGTACTATCAACATTGTAAGCCAACGCCAATTAGGACGGGAAGCAACGCCCGAAGAGATAGAGAACATCTACCACGAGAAGAGTGAAGAATTCAATAAATTCCCCGAACCGGAACCGATGCCCGGTGCTTGGGAACTACTGCAAAAAATAAAAAACGCCGGACTGACACCGATGGTGGTCACCGGATCCGGACAGCGCTCCCTGCTCGATCGTCTGGAACATAACTTCCCCGGCATGTTTCACCGCGAACTGATGGTGACTGCTTTCGATGTAAAGCATGGCAAGCCCAACCCCGAACCCTATCTGATGGCGCTTGAAAAAGGAGGATTCGAAGCAAACGAAGCAGTAGTCATAGAAAATGCACCACTCGGAGTACAAGCAGGAGTAGCCGCAGGGATCTTCACAATAGCCGTCAATACCGGACCCTTAAACAATAAAGTGTTGCAAGATGCGGGAGCAAATGCCCTCTATCCCTCCATGCAAGCTCTTTGCGAAGAATGGGAAACTTTCACAAACAGCCTGGCATAAAAATAAGAGAGAGATTTTCCAATCCCCGTTTAGAATCCGCCCGGTGCCTTCTTATAAGCTACAAAAGAAAGAGACGAAAACGGGGACACTCATATCAATGAGAATTCCATGGAAGATAGCAAGAGGAATCATTTCCTTTCCGGAATAAAGAGTGATAGACGGCAACAATACATCCATCGAATTAACTCCGGCAGCAGAAATAGGTGCTAATTTTCCAAAATATTTCCGGATAAGCGGTGCCCCGAGTAAAGCCATCATTTCACGAAAGATATTTGCCAACAGGGCAATAGTACCAAGCTCGGTTGCCAGCTGTAACCCGAGGGAAGGTTCTTTGAACTGTGTAATTAAAATGGAAGAAAGCGAATAATAGGCAAAACCACTCCCCACTGCCATGCAATCGAACACACTCCACTGACTCAGCAACAAACTGGCAAAAGCAGAAAAAAGCAAGGTTCCTACAATTGTAGCCAAAGGTACCAGAAGCATATTGAAACGCAAACTTTTAACCAATACTTTCAGATTTTTATTACTGCCAATACTGACACCGACCTGTAGCATAAGGGCATAAAGCACGTACATAGAAAGATTGTGCACTTCCAGTTGGGAATCATTAAAAGTCCCAACTACACAACCTATACAGAAAAATGCCACTACAATCAAACTCCCTTTCATTTTTTACCTCCTTTCCTAAAAAACAGACGAAACACCAGAAATGAAGCTAACATACTGCCCAGAATACTCGATGCCGCCAATACGACAGCCTGCCATCCGAATCTCCCCAAATTATTTATTATCAAACTATTAGATCCGATTGAAAGACCTAAAATAAAAAGTAACAAAAAGATGGTCAACGAAGTAGTCTTTTCTACATTTTGCAGAAACTTCAAATTACGAAACAGGTAACCGATACCAATTCCTCCAAACATCATAGATATAACTGTGAACATAACGCGAAATCTTAAAAATTGAACAATAATACCATACAATGACTTTTCAAACCGAAAGTCACCACAGAGCTCAATCTCTCCGAACAATTTCAGACAAAGGGCAAAGTCTTAAAACCTGTTTAAATTTTCCCCTTAAAATAATACTGAGCAAAACTTAAACAGTCCTTTATGTATGATCAAAAAATGGAGGGGTATCTCAAACAAATCCACTGAACCAATGTACGTGCACAATAGAATGATTACATAAGATTCTGCTATCCCATGCAATGCCACATACACTATATATAGTAAATAATCGGTTCATGCTTTTATCAATTGAGCGGCAAAGATAGCACAATTATGAATATTTACCAAATAAATATTCAATAAAATAGATTCATCATTACCGAATTTTATACCAATTCACAAATTGACTCATACCGTAAGGCACTATTGAACAGGCATTTAATAAGAAAAACGCTTATAATCCGAAGATTACAAGCGTTCATAAGTAGCCCCGAAGGGAATCAAACCCTTATCTTAGGTACCGGAAACCTACATTCTATTCGTTGAACTACAGGGCCGTTTTTGCGACGACAAAAATAGACAAAAACTTCTTATCTTCCTAATCTTTCTACTATTTTTGTTGATACAACCTTCAATTTCCCACTCAATGATATGTTATTTTGAAACCAACTTCAAGGAAATCTTTATCATATTGACATTATTTCAGACAAAAATCAATACATATATAGATATTATTCCTATCTTTGTCGACAATTAACATATAATAAACCTATGAGTTATCTAATAAAACCTCAGAATTACAAACCCCTTCTTGACCTGAAACAGACGGAACTCGGTATCAAACAGATCAAAGAGTTCTTTCAGATGAATTTATCATCGGAACTGCGTCTGCGCCGTGTCACAGCCCCTCTTTTTGTACTCAAAGGTATGGGTATCAATGACGACCTTAACGGCATAGAGCGCCCGGTATCCTTCCCCATCAAAGATCTTGGAGATGCACAGGCAGAAGTTGTACATTCACTGGCCAAATGGAAAAGATTGACGCTTGCCGATTATCATATTGAACCGGGATATGGCATTTATACCGATATGAATGCTATCCGCTCGGATGAAGAACTGGGCAACCTGCATTCGCTGTACGTGGATCAATGGGACTGGGAGCGAGTAATGACGGCAGAAGAACGTAATGTAGAGTTCCTCAAAGAGATAGTAAACCGCATTTATGCCGCTATGATACGTACGGAATACATGGTGTATGAAATGTATCCGCAAATAAAACCCTGCCTGCCACAAAAACTACACTTTATCCATGCAGAAGAACTTCGTCAATTATATCCGGCATTAGAACCTAAATGTCGCGAACACGCTATTTGCCAGAAGTACGGCGCCGTATTTATTATCGGTATCGGCTGCCAACTTAGTGATGGAAAGAAACACGATGGCCGTGCTCCGGACTACGACGATTATACCACAAAAGGGCTCAATGATTTACCCGGCCTGAACGGTGACCTTCTTTTATGGGACAATGTATTGCAACGCTCCATCGAGCTTTCATCTATGGGTATCCGCGTCGATAAAGAAGCTTTGCTACGCCAGGTGAAAGAGGCGAAGCAAGAGCAACGTCTGGAACTCTATTTCCACAAACGTCTGCTGAACGACACGCTCCCCCTGTCTATCGGAGGCGGTATCGGCCAGTCGCGTCTCTGTATGTTCTATTTACGCAAAGCTCATATCGGAGAAATCCAGGCAAGTATCTGGCCAGAAGACATGCGAAAAGAATGTGAAGCACTCGATATACATCTTATATAAATACATTATATACTATGAACGTACAAATAGAAGAAAGTTGGAAAGCCCATCTGCAACCGGAGTTTGAAAAAGATTACTTCCGTACACTGACAGAATTCGTCAAAAGCGAATATAGCCAATACACCATTTATCCCCCCGGAAAGCTGATATTCAATGCTTTCAACCTATGCCCTTTCGACAAAGTAAAAGTTGTCATTATCGGACAAGACCCTTATCATGGGCCAGGACAGGCACACGGACTCTGTTTCTCGGTAAACGACGGAGTACCTTTCCCGCCGTCATTAGTCAATATCTTTAAAGAGATAAAAGACGACTTGGGAATCGAAGCACCGGCAACCGGAAATCTGACACGGTGGGCCGAACAAGGCGTATTATTACTCAACGCCACATTAACCGTACGCGCTCATCAAGCCGGCTCGCACCAACGCCGGGGATGGGAAGAATTTACCGATGCAGCTATCCGCGCATTGGCAGAAGAACGGGAGCATCTTGTATTTATTCTTTGGGGAGGTTATGCACAACGTAAAGGAGCATTCATCGACCGCAGTAAGCATCTTGTGCTTAGTTCGGCCCACCCCTCACCTCTGTCGGCCTACAACGGCTTCTTCGGAAACAAGCATTTCAGTAAGACCAATGCATATTTAAGAGAACACGGAGAAAAAGAAATCATTTTCTAAGAAGAGAAGGAAAAAAGAGAGATGGGAGAATGGAGATAGGAAAAGGAAAATAAGAAAAATATTATGCTGCATAGCAACTTTCAATTTTCAACTAAAAAAGGGCTTTCGCCCTTTTTTAATACCATTGTATATTGCTCTGAGTCTGACTTCTTTGTTCCCACTTCAAATCCTGCAGGATATTGGCATTGGCACTAATTTTGAAATTATAATATTTCCAACGCCCGAAAGGTGAAAGACTGGCTGACATATTGAAGCAGTGCAAATCACGCGTGATAGTCATCGAAGTCTGAGTAACTTCTTTCGCTTGAAAATCATAACCGGTACTGAAAGACACCTGCCATCTATTCGAAAGCTTCACATTACCAGAAGCATTGAGATTATGCGTATAAGAAAAAGGATAACGCATTGAATGTACATTAATGGGCTTACTCCTGTCTTCGCTGATATTAAATGAATAGTTCACACTCAGTGACCACGGCATATTAAATACCTGATAACCGTCCGCATCGGCTTGCGCCTTTTCTACTGTTTTAGAAGTTGTTCCGGAACCACTGCCGGTATCCACCGTATCCTCACTATCCTCCCCATTCTGATCCTTATCTTTATCTTTTTGATCTTTATCATCTTTCGGCCCGAACCACTTTTTCCAAGTTTCATTATTAAAGGTATAATTAAAGGAAGACCCCCACCCAGAGAAGCGACCGAAGCGTCCATAAGACCACTCTGTACGATCTCCCGTAGTCACTTCTCCATTCTTATCGAACGTGTAGGCGTAAGTAGCAAAGCGAGAACTCAAGTTGAACGTATAATTCTTGGTCAGTTTCAAACGCAATCGTAAAGTTAGATCGCTCCACGGTTGCTTTTTAGCCGCCATATTATAAGAAAGAGAAGCTCCCAATTCATCAATCAAGCTAATTTTAGTAAGAGAGTCTTTTCTATTCCGGTATTTCATCTCAATATTATTAGAAAGGTCGAAAGTCACCGATCCCGTCTTTTCACGTGGTGCCGTACCGAATTGCTGATTGGAATAAGGAGAGAAATAGTATATATTACCATCCTTATCTTCGTGCTCCTGCCAATATTTATCAAACGCCGGTGCCCCGCTTATACTAATCTGCGGAGTCACCACATGACGAATCTGTATCTCTTTTTTCTTCATAAAAAGAGGTTTATACATACCGTAAAGTTTTGTACTCAACCCCAATGAGAAATTATAATTAGATACACGATTGAAACCATAGATAGTATCCGTTGCCACCCATTGCCGTTTCTCTTCATCGTAATAATTTTCCGTTTTATTAGTATACCAACGCTCTGTATAATTAAATGTTGGAGTCAGATTGAAATACTTGAAGAGAGTAAATGTAGCACTTATTGGAATCTGATGTTGCATAGCGTTTTTCCAGTCTTTTATCAGATTCGATTTAAACAGCAGATTATCTTTTGTCTTGATACTGTTTGTCAGACGTCCGGTATACTGAAACGAAATCTTTTCGTACCAACGCTCTGCCCCGACTGCTTTTTTTCTTTTGAAAGGAAAACGTCGGGTCAGGGTAATATTAAGATCGGGCAACGTTATTGCAACAGAAGAGTCTTTCATCGTCTGCGATATATTGGTTGTTCCCGAAAGTGTCAGACCAATATCCGGAAAAGTACGTGAATAGCTGATACTGGACGTCTTGGTATTCTGTGTCAACAACTGCGAATTATACAGGTTACCAATATTGGTACGTTCGTAGCTACTGGTTGAAAAGTTCACACTGGCCGAAAAAGTAGCGTTCGGATTTGCCTTGGAGTCTTGCCGATGACTCCACACTATTTTAAAATCCTTAGAAACCGAATAATCCGGCATATTCTTGTCTCCTGTTTTTGTCACCTGATAATCGGCCATCAAAGAACCGGAAAACTTGTAACGTCTGTTGTAATTCGTCTCTAGCCCAAGTCTCCACGAACCTTTCGTGAAAATATCTCCCGTCAACTTTAAATCCATCATGTCACTGATGGCGAAATAATATCCACCATCCGACAAACCGAATCCACGGGAGGAATCATCAAGAACAGTAGGCATGATAAAACCGGAAGAATAACTGCTGGAAAATGGAAAGAAAAAGAATGGTACAGCCAATGGTAAAGGCACGTCTTCTACTACCAGATAAGCCGGCCCTGTCACTACATTCTTTTTCGGGCGGACTTTGGCCTTTGTCAACTGGAGATAAAAGTGGGGATGATCATGATGATCACAAGTAGTATACTTACCATTCTGCATGAAAAGTTCGTCATCAGCCCCTTTTTTGGCATTATTACCGGTAACGTATCCTTCTCCCTGCTGGCTGACTACATTATTGATATACCCTTTCTTACTTTTGAAATTATACCGGATCGCTTCGGTATCATAAGAAGTATCACCGTCTTTAAAAACGGGCTTTCCGGTTTCCACTCCCAACGAATCCGTCACACCACGGGCAAATACCGTACTGCTGTCCATATTCATGGTAATGATCTGCGCACCCAATTCTATACTTTGATAATTTACCTTCCCATCCCCATAAAGATGTGCATATCCTCCTTCCTCAAAAACGATAGAGTCATTTGCCGAATAAATTACCGGTGCATCCAAAGGTTGTTTTTTGGCAGGCTTAGCAACAACTAATGAATCGGTTTTTACTGAATCTGTCCCCAAGGAGTCTGTGTTCAGAACCGTAGGAGGATTAAAATTTTCTCTTCCTCCTTCCACTCCCCTGTTTCGGCGACGCTGAGACAGTGCCTCATCAGGAAGCATCAGTAAGACAAACAGTAGTATGAATGATATTAATGTATTTGCTTTCAATGGCGCCATTAACTAATAGTTTACGCTTGAAGGGGCAAAAGTACACAATCTTCACCAATTATACATCGGAATCCCCCTTTTTAATTATTTTTTAGTGCTATAGAAAAAGTTCGCACCAGCGATTAAAACGCGTTAAACCTTCTTCACCATATTTGGACAGGCTCTTCCGGGCAGCATCTACTGTTTTTTCTCTGTCAAGATGAGTCTTAGAATAAAATTTATCGGAAAAACAGATTACCTGTTCTTCCAAACTCACCGGCAACATTTCACGATGCGGGACAGGAAGTTGCTGATTAATGATTTCTTCCAATGAAAGCCCGGCTCCGGTATGCCTCTCACAGACCAAAGCATGCTGTGGGAAACCTTCCTTACGCACCAGATCGGCACCCAAATAACCGTGACAAATATAAGGTTCCGTACCCAAACAATAGATGGGAGCGGCATTCGTCAGAAAAATGCCGATATCATGAAGCATGGCGGCCTCGTTCAGAAAGGTCTCATCCAGTTTCAGTTCCGGATGCCGGGCGGCAATCCATAAAGCTTTATCGGCTACCGACCGGCTATGTACTAACAGAATATGTTTCAATTCGTTATCCTGCGGATAATATTTATCAATTAAATCGAGTGGATTCATAACTTCATCTATTATAACTTGTAATAATCAATCCAAATGGATATTTTTGTGCAATATTACAAAAAAATACCGAGATGCGCCGAAAAGTAATCCTCATTCTCACCTGCCTGTTGGCTGGAATTACCATAGTTTTTGCACAAGGTACTCTCAACACCGGAGCAGAACGTACCGAAGAATACCTGCCATTACTCAAAGGAAAACGGGTAGGAATGGTCATTAACCCCACTTCCGTCATAGGTGAAGAACAGGCCTGTCTGCTCGACACCCTGTTGAGCTTAAACATAAACGTGGTGAAAGTGTTCGCTCCGGAACATGGCTTTCGGGGCGACGCCGATGCCGGAGAGACGGTAAAAGACGGAAAAGACAGCCAGACGGGTACTCCTATCGTCTCACTCTACGGAAACAATAAAAAGCCAACCGTACGCCAGTTGCAGGATGTCGACATTATTTTGTTCGACATACAGGATGTCGGAGCCCGATTCTACACTTATATCAGTACCCTGTTCTATGTGATGGAAGCTTGTGCTGAAAATGGCAAAGAAGTGATTGTACTCGATCGGCCTAACCCATGCGATTACATAGACGGTCCTATACTACGTCCTTCTTTCCGCAGCTTTGTAGGTATGTTGCCTATCCCCGTTCTTCACGGTTGTACGATCGGCGAACTGGCTCTGATGATCAACGGTGAAGGATGGATCAATAAAACCTCGGAAGCTTGCCGGCTGACTGTAGTAGCCATGACGGGATGGAAACACGGACAACCTTATTCTCCACCCATCAAACCCTCTCCTAACCTACCCAACGATCAGTCAATCCGTCTGTATGCTTCCCTCTGCCCTTTCGAAGCAACTCGTATCAGTGTAGGACGAGGGACCACATTCCCGTTTCAAGTGCTCGGAGCACCCAACAAAAAATACGGAGATTTTAGTTTCACCCCACAAGCATTGCCCGGTTTCGATAAAAACCCGATGCACAAAAACCAAACTTGTTATGGAGAAGATTTGAGAAGAGTCAACAATGTGAACGGATTCACACTGCGTTATTTTCTTCGTTTCTACTGGAAATCGGGAGAAGGAAACGGCTTTTTCGACCGGGCACGTTGGTTCGACCTATTGATGGGAACGGATACGGTTCGCAAGGCAATTCTTGCCGGTAAAGACGAAGCAGCTATCCGTGCCGGATGGAAAGAAGAATTACAAAAATACAAAGAAATGCGAAAAAAGTACTTGTTATATTGACGCGAAACCGCGCATCTGATTTTAACATTGTTAATTCTGTTCCCGGCATATTATTTCTCCCGTCGCAAAACATTAATTCTTTGTCTGTAAAGAAACGTATTCTTGTCGGCAAAAGATTGTATTTAACACAGCATTAAAAACGTATTCTTGCAGACTAAGAATATCGGTTTATCCGTTTATCAAATAAACAATTAAATCTTTGATATACAACACCTAATATCTTTCGGAATAATCTTTCCGTATCAAATGTCCTTCATCGGTTCGAAGAACAACTCCTACCTGTACTTGTCAAAATAGCAATCTCAGTTGTACCTGATTATTTTCTATCATTACTAATCCGGATGTAATATTTTACTTTCCTGTCATGCAATGTCTATCCCTCACATACAGGGTTCTTTACCCGGATTCACAAGCATGCCCCCTCCGGAACATTCATGTAAATCCGAATAAAGAAGGAATGAGGCTACTTATCTTCAGCCCACTCTTCAGCACCCTTTTCTTTCAACTTCTGCGTAAAGGCTTTTGCTTTTTCCATGATTGCAGCCTCCTCTTCCGGAGTAGCATACGCATGTTTATAACCTTTTATCTTATTCCATTCGCCACGGGTGAAATCGGGAAATGCAACAGAAGCACAACCATTATCCATCGAAAGCTCGCCTAACTCTGCCAGACAGCACCACTCTGCCAAGTCGTACACATCCATATCCAATGGCAAACCATTTTGCAAGCAATATACCAGACGGCTATCCATAATAAAATCCATACCGCCATGTCCCCCTACTTCTTTGGCCATTTCACCATATTTTTTCAATATCGGATGCTGGTATTTTTCTACCAAAGCATTCATTTCATCCTTAGGCAAGAAACTGTGTGAACTTAAATCATCTACTTTCGGCTCCATACCGGAAGCAGTCAGTTGTTTAGCATCCAGAGCATAGCCTTCTACGGGGTATTTATTAGCAAACCCTTTCGTTCCCGTAAGTTGATACAGGCGATTATAAGGTTGCGGAGTCATCACATTGTGCTGTATTTCGATCACCTTTCCGTTTTCTGTGCGGATAAGTGTAGTAGTATGGTCACCATTACGGAAGTTATCGCAGCCGGCTCCTGTTCTCTCTTCTACAAGTGCCTTACCTACTACCGACTTTGTGTCCATAGCCACCAGCGTCTTCATACGATCACCACGATGAATATCCAGTGCTTGAGCTACAGGACCGAGACCATGAGTGGCATACACGTCACCGCGATGTTTCATGTTATAGTCCAGACGCCATCCTAATTTATCGGCCTCACCGTTTTTCCAATAATGATCCCAGAAAGGTTCCAGATTATGAATATAAGCACCTTGCGCACGAATTACCTCTCCGAATACTCCCTGTTGAGCCATATTCAACGTATTCATTTCGAACCAGTCATAACAGCAGTTTTCCAGAATCATACAATGCTTGCGCGTTTTTTCCGATAAATCGATCAATGCCCAGCACTCTTCCAGACTCATAGCCGAAGGCACTTCGATAGCCACATGTTTACCGTTTTCCATTGCACAGACGGCTACAGGAAAATGATGCAACCAATCAGTAGCAATATAAACCAAGTCAATATCGTCACGCTTGCATAATTCTTCATACCCTTTCTCACCGGAATAGACAGCAGCTTTAGGCATGGAAGCTTTCTTCAAAAAGCGCTGGCACTTCTCGGCACGTTCCTGTTCGTAATCGCAAAGAGCCACAATCTCCACGCCTGGAATATAAGTAAAACGTTCCACAGCGCTGGGACCGCGCATTCCTAAACCGACAAAACCAACACGAACGGCCTCTATTTTAGGAGCTGTCAAACCAATCACACTGGTTTGACCGGCAGGACGTTCAGGAGTTTCCACAACGATAGTTCCTTTATCCCAACTCCATTTAGTACCCTTGTCCGAAACCTGTACGGAAGGCGATTGTACCGAACATGCGGCAAAAGCGACGCAAAAGCTCAATAATAATAACTTTAATCCTTTCATGATCCTTAATTCCGCAACACTATTATAAAATATTTTTTTTAAGTACCTGAGCAACA
>ERZ1673736.780-NODE-780-length-47262-cov-12.281929_pt1 | contig 47262 bp, 42 predicted proteins | sample MGYA00580212_ERZ1673736 | MGnify/ENA primary metagenome ERZ1673736 (study PRJEB41218, sample SAMN15661752) | gut metagenome | host: Homo sapiens | place: Canada: London | collected 2015-08-20/2019-03-30 | study: EMG produced TPA metagenomics assembly of...
CCTTTGTGGTACTGCCCATGGCAGTATTCGCATAGAGTGATCAGGTTGTCTGGAGCGTCTCCTCCTACCTTGCGGGAACGCAGATGGTGGACATTTAACACCTTGTCACCGGACTTCCCATGACAGCACTGGCATTCATGGTGATCCCGGAACAGGACATATTCCCTTACATTCCAGAAATCCAGCTGCGACCCCTGTTGGTACTCTTCGCCTTTTGGCCGCTTCAATCCTTTTAAGTCTGCCTGCAGCTTCTGTAAATCGAAGGCCGCAACCTCTACCTTGATTTCCCTGATCGGTAGCATCTTTACTGCTTTGTCAATCCGATTCAAATGGGATTCTACTTTCTGCCTGACGGACGGTGCCAGCCAGCCTTTCTTTTTGGAAGCGATCCGGTTTAAAAACCTGGGCTTCCGGTAACGCGTCTTCCTGTGCCGTCTGGCCCTTCGGAATTCCCTTCTGGTAGAAAGGTTTGCAGGAATATCCTGCCGTAGTTCTACTTCGGAAGAATAGTATTCCTGTTCTTCCGATGAGACGGAAAGCCCTATATGCTTGGAACCGCAGTCCACGCCAAGTGATAACCCTTCCGGTTCCGGTCCTGCATTCTGGTAAGTCAGCCGGATGGTAAACGGACACCGTTTCACACAGACTGCCTTTCCGGTTTCCAGAAGATGCCGGACTTTCCCATGTCTTTTCGTGGGAGTCAGCGGATTCCCGCTGATATCCAGTACATAAACCATAGTTTCCTCGTTTCTCCACAACTAAATGTGGTTAGTCTTACCCTTCGTGTAACAGCCATACCGTCACATTCCGGTCAGTTATTTTGCCTTCGCCAATGTTATCCTGGTTTCTGACAGCCGCATCACCGTCCCTAACCTCAGGACTTTTAAACACGGTTACACAGAGCCATAGACTAGGCATCACATCCATGGGTGTGAACGCCAGGACAACGTAGGTGTTCGCTGCAGTACCCTGCATCCCGCCCCCTAAGGCTAGTCAATCAGCTTCTTACAAGCCCCGCCTGATTCGGAGAATCAGACGGTGGTCATTGACCATTTCCCTCCTTTTGTTTTAAAAAGCCCCGGAAATTAATCCCAGGCCTTTTTCTCATGCATGAATGTGTTACAGATATAATATGATTAATGGAATGGACAATAAATCCTTCAGATCTCCCAAAAGACCATGTGTTCGTTCTGCGTTCCACAGGGTACCCTGTAAACCGATAATTCTAACTGCTTCCCATATAATCCTTTTTTGTCAACCGTCAGAAACAATGCCTGTACCAGTTCAAAGATCTCCCGCAGGTCAACACGGTTTGCCGCCCGGTTACTGATTTCCCAGTCCGAAAGCCGGCCGTCTATATGGCCGCACAGGGAAACCAATTCGCCAGGATACCGGTACATATGGCGCAGAGGCACCTGTTTGACTGACCACTCTGCCTTGCAGCAGTGCTCCCAGTCAATGGAGCATACCAGATTGTAGCGGAGCTCCGTATCGTAGGCGTGCCCGTTCGATAAAATCAGAATAAGCCCATCCTTAATATGCCGGCACAGTTTGGAGATCAGGCGTTCGAATTCCTTCTGATCTTCATAGACATAGAAAGGAAGATCGTATGCACTCTCATTGGCCCGGTCGGTGCGGATAGAGCCTTTCGGGTTTTCCCTTACAAACGCCAGTGCTTCTTCCATGCTCCTGGTAATGCACATCACATGGTGGTTCAGGCTCAGATGGTCCAACCTTCTAATACTGTTTACTTTCTTTCCCATTCTTTTCTCCTTTTTGCAAAAAGAGAGAGCATTGCCCTCTCTTATTTCTGTTAATTACTGTTACAATACACCGTCGCACTTTAATACTTTTAAAAGCTCCTTAAACAGCCTGTTTAAAACCTCCCGTTCCTCTCCTTCCGGAACTGCTGCATAATGCTTTCCCTCCCAATCGACTGCGAATGCATCTGCACCATAGGTCAGATAGGAATTTTTCTCCCCTCTTTCTTTTAACTGGTCTGATACAAAGCAGTCAAATGCGCGGGCAAACATTTCACACCGGGATGACCAGTACTGATGTCCCATCCGGCCAAAGAGATCGTTAAACTTCTGGGATCCGGTATAAAAGTCAGTGTACACCTGCTTTGTTCTGCCTGTTTGAGTCTTTTCACGCTCTAGGCGGCCCTGCTTCACATACCAGAGAATATCTTCCCGCTCTTTTTTAGGGATTACCCTTCCTGATATCTTCTTTCTCATGTCTGACAAAGTATCGATCAGTTCTGAGTCGCAGGTATCCCACATTCTTGTCACCGTATCATCCCACAGTGTTTCATCATTCTCTGCCATGCATTTCGGTTTCCAAAAAATGACCCTGCGAACAAACTGCTCTTTGAGACGGTTTAGGGCTGTTTCCTTTTCTTTCGCAAACTCGTCCTCCGAAACTACCACTGTCTTATAGGTCATGGCGTTCATCAGCTCCCGGAAAGCCTCAGGCAGTTCGCGGCATCGTTTCCCTTCAGAAGCGTATTCCAGGCATCCGTAATGCCTGCCAATCGCATGGTCCAGTGCATGTGCCCATTCATGACACAAGGCGCCTTGCCCGCGGTATTTGGTCAGATTGATCACCTGACGGGCCGGTTCATAATGAGCAGCGGCTGCAGAATGCCCGCGGCTGCCAAACCCAATGGATAAAGCCCCATGAAAGGAAATGGATTCAGGATGAATATCCAGTACCCTTGCCAGATCCCTGAATGCGTCATGGCATTGGTTTAAAGATTCCGATGCGTCTGCGTCCGACATCCAGTGCCCGAACTCACCTCCCCGGATCTGAAAGGTATGTAACAAGTCTTCTCCGGTTGCAGACGTTTTCCGGTACTGCGGTCCCATCCTTTGTGTGCGGGCCAGCTGCGGGATTGGGAATACTTTTTTCCGCTTCCCTTTCTCCGGCTTCTTTTGCTGTGCAGAAGCGGCTAATGTATCAATCAGGGCCGCTTTCTGCTCTTGTGCTTCCTCCCTTGTACAGTTAACCGACAGGATCCGGTGGGATATGCCGTCTAACAGTACACAGGCTCCGGGAATCCAGTTTTCTTTTTCCGGCGTTTCTGTTGTCCCATAAAAGAACCGCCTGCCTCCCGGTACACTGTACGAAGCCATGACCTGCTCCCGGCTGCTCTCTACCGTTGTATCCTTCCCGATCGTTCCGATACAGATCAGATCTTCTGCTGCGGTACGGATCATTTCTTCCTGCGTCATACCATATGTATGGGCCGCTTTCTTTAAACCATGTTCCGGGTAGGATGCAATGTTATATACCTTAGGAAGGCATATTCCCCTCAGCTCCGGCCGGAACGTGTATCCATACCCTTTCTTTTCCAAACATATAGGGGCAAACACCTGTTCAAAGAATTCCTGCTGCTGCTTTATAGTCGTAACCGCCTGCACCAGATCCCTGATGTGGCCAATTCCTGTAATATAACGGTCTATGTAATCACTGTCCCATGCACCAGGTTTTGCGTGCATACACAGCCTCATTTCATTCCGCCAGTAGGCGATTTCCCTGGGGATTCCCGCTGCAACCAATTTTGCAGGGTCTTCCTTTTTCCAGATGGAGTCTCGTTTTACATACTTTTTCTTCTCGGCATCATTCATGCAATCCAAATCGTTTGTGTTCAGTGCCACGGCGTAGAAATCTTTTCTGGCGCCTCCTATTTTTTCTCCAAAATCCAGTATTGTTTTTGCCATTGTCCTTCTCCTTTGAATCAGTCATTTATATATACATACGAAGGTAATATGGAAAACCAAGCCAGAAATAAAATGCTGGCCAACTGGACAGATCCTTAAAAAAAGAGCCCACTCACGGGCTCTTAAAATGGTTATGCAAATACTCGGCAAAACGCCTGCAGATTCTGGTTGTTATCAGACTGCGGAACGGCGAATACCACATTGGTGAATCCATACTGCCCAGATCCCAGGCATTCCCGGAATTGGGATGCTACTTCATCCGGATCCAGCCCGAATACCCCGCATCCCCAGGCACCTAAGATCAGCGTATCAACCTGCTCTTCTTCTGCAATCCCTAATATAAACCGGATCCTGCTGGATAAAACAGTGCTGATCTCTTCCCTGTGTACACCACACTTAACAGCTGCAGATGCATTAGGCGCTGCACAAGTGATGACATCACACCTGTATATCCCCCCATCCTTAAAAAACAGGATATCCGGGGTATAGAGTGCCCGGTTCTGGTAAAGCGCCCGGTTTAAATGTGCCTGGTTCCACGCATAATAATCCGAGAAATTCTTTAGCACATTATACAGATTCGAACCATGGCAGAGGGCTTCTTCCTGGGCCTGGCTGCCGTTTAAAAACATTCCTCCCGGTTTTTTGTAGCTGGCAAAATTTAACACCGCTGTTTTCCCGTAAGGTTCGGCCGGGCTTTTATAGCCTGCGGCATAACATTCTACTGCGGCAATGCTGTCACAATCCTGCACGCAGACATTTGGATTTTTTACCTCGCGTTTCCGGTTTTCCGAAACGCTGGAATACTGCCTTGTCTGCATCTTTGAAGTATTAATTTCTGCCCCATAATTCTGTTCCATCGCTGCCGTATGTTCTTTGGCAGCCTGCGCCAAAAATTCCTTCCTGCTCCAGTTAAAAACTCGTTCTTCGTTTGTGTACATGATAATATCCTCCTTATTTATCAAACATATGTTTGCAGTTTCCGATACTGTTTCAGCCTGTCCTTTGATGCTAAGACTAGATCAGATTTTGCAAAGGTTCCGTTGCAGCATCCGCTGACATCGTAGAAAAAGAAGCCGTCCGGCGACCATACAACATGGTTTTTGGACTTCAGAAGGTAAAGCTGTCCGCCAAATGCGTCCTGAAGCATGACTGCAAAATAATAACAGTATCCGCTCAGAAACTGCCTCTCCAATGCTTTCTCTGAATCTTTTGTCCGCCCCGCTTCCCTGAACTCCCGGATAAAAGAAAGAACCTTTTGTGAGGCTCCCGGATGTTTTCTTAGCTGCTTACTAAGCCAAGCATTGCCAGTCACTGCATTTCCTCCTCTATGACTTCGTTTAAGCTTTCGATCTGGAATAGGTTATGCCGGCTCATCTGTTCTATATGCTTATATGACAGGTCGCAGTCCCCAACCAGGTCCCCATCCACTGATACATACAGCATTTCGATCGTTTGTCCATCCGCTGTAATTTCAGGATGTTTTGTTCTGAACCGGCTTTTCGGCAGTGAAAATGCTCTTCCTTCTGAAATTGGGATCATTTCCGGATCTTCTTTGTCCGTACGGTAGAATGTCAGCCCTTTCACCAGGAAATCCTGGTGTTTTTCATGGAATGTGTCAACCGAAAGTGCGATCCCGCAAAATTCCTGTTCTTCCATTTCAGGATACACCTTTAACAGTTCTATTGCCAGTTCCAGCTGATTCTCCTTCCCGTTTGTTACAACATAAAACCAGTACGGCATCGTTCCAATCGCTTTTGCTTTTTCGAAAAAATACCGGATCGCAGGTATATAAAGGGACGGTTCCCCTCCTGTGAACGTAACACTCTGAACAGAGTCTGTAAGTTCTAGGATACGGTCGATAGCAGCAAAATCCATGTCCTTATCTTGCGATTCCCCGCGCAGACAATGGGCGCAGTGCATATTACATCTTCTTGTAATTTCCAATACCAATTCCTGAATGTCCATATGTATTTCTCCTCTCATGTTTGAATCAATCTGTCTTTAGAGAGAATATGGCGGTTTAATTGAAAAATAAAAGCAGGCACCGGTTGAACAGTGCCTGCCTGGCTAATAAAAATGGTGTGTTAAAAGGTATGTCCTGACAGACTCTTATCACTGGAGGCTGACCAGGTATCCTCTGTCCATTGTTTTTTCGCTTACAATGGTACGGATCTTATAGTCTTCATTGCAGAATGCCAGCTTAAGGATCCGGTTTTCACGGGTCATGTCGATCAGAACGTTACAATCCTCAAGCCCATTTACCTTGGAATCCCGGATCATGATCCCATCATCCTGATTTGCGATAAATAAGGCTCCATCCCCCTTTACCGTAAAGCATTTATAGTACGAACTCCAGGATGCTTTTACGTTTCCATCCATTCCAAAGGATGTTTCTACAGACAAGTCTTCATCCAGCAGGTACCATTTGCATTCCTTATTGGGGATCACGGCCCCATCCTTCACCTCTTCATCGGATGGTACCAGTACATGGAATCCTCCTTCATTCAGGATCTGGATATCTTTTACGGTAACAGGCATGGCTGCTGACAGATCAGAATAGGTAATTCCGTCTTTGCAGACCCTAAATACCCTGGAATTAACGGAAACTTTTTTTACGCTCTTTCCGTCCGCGTCCTTCTCTTCTTTTTCAGATACAGCACAATATGCCATGATCGCTGTTTCCTGATTCGTATCATACCCAACCAGTGCCGGTATCGGCATTGGATGCCCGGTAATTTTTCTGAAGCGGTCTCTCACTGTGTCATAGAGGTACAGATCGACAAAGCCGTCCTTCTGTTCTGCCGGTTCCATAGCAAGCACAAGCATACCACGGATTGCCGCCAGGATCGAATGGATCTTTAACTGGCCCTGTTTACATGCATTTGCTTCACCCTTTAGTAAAGTGCCGTTATCTACTCTGTAAGCTTTTGGTACATCGTACGGCTTCGGGTCTTTCTCGACCCGGAAGGCCAGAGCATTGCCTTCTGTAATTACGACCGCCTGTGTTTCATCCAGGGTGCCGTCCTCTTTCATAAGACATGCGGTTCCTTTCCTTCCATCTTCTTCCACGGAGACAACCTTGTAGTTCATCCCGTTCAGCTTGTTCAGTACTTCCAGTTCTTCTCTGAGTCGTTCAATTCTCATACATGTTCTCCTTTTCTCTTGGATTGAAATAATCTTTAATGGTTACCGGTCTTAATATGGCGGTTACCGCTTTGAATAAAATCAAGGTGTTACCGGGGAACACATTCCTGTTCTTGCTTAATAGTAAGGATCCTATCGGATACACTTTTTTGGGGAGTCATATATGTCAGGGTGACCATCCCCTGCTTTGTGGCCGTAAGTTTCCAGACTTCCAGATATTTTTCTCTTGAAGGCATCCCGACAGCCATACGTTCAGCTCCATCCACTCCATCCGCACAAAATCCAATGTATTCCTCATAAATTTCCTGATCCTGTTCCAGTTTATCCCATATGGCCGCCCAGAGGATAAAAAGGTTCATCGGATGTTCCCTGCACAGGCTGGCCGTCCGATACGTCAAGAGGCTAAGTGCTTCTGTTCGTCCAATCCTGTTCTTCGTATGGTTCGGAACAGGAGTATATACCTGATCCAGTTTCCAGATGCAGTGATTATGAAATGCGGTATGTTTCATTGGTTCTCTCCTACGATTTGAATTGTTCGGACAAATATTCCGGTTAACAAAAGAATCGCCCGCAGGCGCCTCTTTCGTTCCTGTTACAGCATAGTAACCTGTCTTTCCTCTCTGTTGAAAAAATAAACATTATCAGACAGGAAATCCTCTTCTTCAACCACATTCTGGTTAATGTCCTGAACCATACATTTGAAAGCGCAGACCTGCTCCGGATCCAGTTCTTCCATAAACGGAATACAGAGAATTTCATGGATCGAAGACGGGAAAATAATCAGATCCGAATCTAAACGGTTTGCCAGATCTTCCAGGCAATCGGTACATAATAAAGCCGATGCCCCATGAAACTTTGCTGAATTTGTAATGACATAAAGAGGGCAGTCTTCCAACCCGAATATATCCGACAGGCTTACTGTATCGAACGGGAAGTTCATTTTCATGTTTTCCCATGCGGCAGTAAATAATTCTTTCCGTCCCATTCCCAAACTATTTGCTACATCCCATGTCACGGTAACAGATTTATAGCTTCCATTGTTTGTATCAATTATACATCGGCAGATAGCAGATAGATCCTGAAATTCTACGGTCGGGCATGATCTTAAAAGCTCCCGATTCCGTTCCGTATTAACCAGGCTTACCATCAGCCTGTTTTTTAACATCTCCGGCGAACATAAGCCAAGGATGTCTGAATTAGTCTGTTTAAAGCTCTCCTGTACAAGACGGGCGAACTTTGTAAAAAACAGCCCGTAATTACCGGCGGATTGGTACCCTTCCCACAGACAGTCTATGTACCAAATAGGAGAAGCCTGTATCCTGCCTTCTGTGGTGAAAAAGAACCCTTCCTTTTTCTGGTTCGTGCGTGTTATCGTTTCAAGGTTCAGCTTCCATCCATCCGGTGTTAATAACTCCAAATCCTCCCTGATCTTTTTGCAAAATTCAGTGTACGTCATTGTTTTCTCCTTTCTTATGTGAAGCAATCATGATTTCTTTCTAATTATGGAAAAAACAAATAAAAATAAATGACTCCTATTCCTGGCTGATTTTCTTTACTACAGCAGCAGCCAGTTCACTTCTGGCCGCTTCTTCATCCGTGAAACCTACAATGCAGCAGCATGGATCTCCTGCCATCATCTTAATTGCATGTGCCAGTCCATTTCTGTGCCGGTCAAGCTTCGGGTTATCAATCTGGTTGAAATCCCCGGACAAAACCACTTTGGTTCCCACACCTGCGCGGCTTAACACACCGATAATCTGGGAGGGAGTGGTATTCTGTGCCTCATCCACATACAGGATCTGGTTGGTCAACGAACGCCCTCTTAAGAATGCCATAGCCTCAATGGAAAGGATGCCGCAATCTAAAATGGAACGGATTTCTTCCTGTATGCCGCTCCCTGATGCATGCCGGTTTTTCTCAAGGATTTGCTCCAGGTTGTCCATACATCCCCGCATTAAGGGCCCAATTTTGTCCGTCTCATCACCCGGCAGGGTTCCGATCGCGTCAAAATCTACATTTGCGCGGGTGATAACCATTTTGCGGTACCGGTTCACGTCCATGATCTGATACAGGCCGCAGGCAAGGGTCAGGAATGTCTTTGCAGTCCCGGCAGCACCGGTTAAAATCACAAGCGGCAGTTCTTCCGGAGGGGATAAGAGCGCTTCCATTGCAAAGATCTGCCCTACATTCCTTGGCCGGACGCCGAATGGAGACACTTTACGGTAAGATAACGGACGAACTTCAGACTGACAGAATCTTCCCAGAACCTGACTTGTCTCTTCACCTGCGGATAGAACCAAAAATTCATTTTCCAGATATCTGCACGGAATTCTAACCCGATCTATATCAATAGGGTTTCCTTTTTGCAGCTCCTCCAGATCCATAGCACTAATCCTCGCCTCCGTCCTTCCGCAATATGTAAGATAATCCTCTTCCACGGTTTCATGCCGGTAATTCTGTACGGGAATGCCAAGGATTCTTGCTTTTACCCGCATATTCACATCTTTGGAAACAAGGATCGCGTCCGGAATTGCCTTTGTGGCAGCCAGGATGCGGTTGTCATTTTTTTGGCGGTCCCAACTTTCAGGAAATCCGTCAAAACTGCATTCAGCAGGAAACAGGATCTTTTTCTCTGTATCCGGAATCGTAAAGGAAGAGCCGAGACTGTCCAACAGACGGCTGATCTTGCGCACGTTGTATCCTGCGTCCCCTGGATCATTCTTATGCCGGTCCAGTTCTTCAACTACGGCGGTTGGTATTGCAATTGTATGCTCATCAAACTGGAACAGACAGTCCGGGTCTGACATTAACACATTCGTATCAAGAACATATGTTTTTCTTTCTGAAGCCATAATTATCTCCTCCTCTAAAAAAAGAGAACTGCTATACAGCACATAAGATTATATATGGGGGTGGTAAGGGCGCTGTATTGCAATCCTCTGTTGCTATTATGGCGGATTGGGTTTTATCTGTTTCCGACAGCTTCGTCCTTTAAGTACAAAAAAAGAGGAGGGAATTCCCTCCTCTTTTCTTACGTCAATCCCGGCTTTTCGCATCTTCCACGTTGCGGATTTCCTGCTCCACCAGGGATTTTAAGTGGTTTAATTTTGCAAGCACATCATCCCGGTCCTTTTTCTCATAATCCTTCGGTGCTCTTAAAAAGCCTTCCATTTTACCATAAAACTGGCCAAACTTACGGACAGCCAATTTTGGGGTATAGGATACAGCCTCTGGTGCAGATAGGCTTGATCCTTCTTTGGATCTTGCAGGTTTTACTTCCGGTTTTCCAGCTGCGATTGCCGCGTTATCCGGATCCGTGTCAGGATGTTCCTTCACAAAATCCACCAATGCCTGCACATGTTCCCGGCTGATCTCCCCTACAGAGCTTCTGAGGATTTCCAGGGCGTCCAGTACCAGATCCTGTCCCTTAAAATCAAGGACAGACATGGATGACCCCTGAGCAATCTGCAAATCCCCGGTCCGTACCGCTTCCTGCCCTCTTTCATTCAGTTTGAGAAGGGATTCATACTTGTAGATATTAGAAGGGCTGGTGCCGAATTCTTTTGCAAGAATGTCCCTGGACTTCATTCCAAATGCAACACCTTCCTCGCGTTCCATCCGGATGGTATCATGCAGATACGAAATCTGCCGGGCCGTATGGATCGGGTCATCGCTTCGGACTGCGTTGCGCCCGTAAATATTGGCGCCTAAAAGCTGTCTTCTGCGTTCCGCTTCCGATTCGGGATAAGGATATACAAAGGCCTGGATCCGTTCGTTTCCCAGAAGCTTATTAGCCCTGGCCCTTCTCGCTCCGGAATAGATCAGATATGTCCCGTTTTTTAAATCCCAGACTTCGATCGCTCCTTTAAATCCGACCCGTTTCATTCCGTCTGCCAAACGCTCTACGCCCTCCATGCCGAACAGGTATTCGTTATCTTTATGCTCCAGAAGGCAGTCCATATCCAGCATTTTGGAATCTTCCATTGCCTGCTGCTTGTTAACGATCATTTTTAAAGTGCTGTTCTTGCCGCTGTGAATGTCTCTCATGCTTTTTCCTCCCTGCCTGTAAGGCGTGCCGCAAGGCTGCCGTATTCCATACTGTCTCCCAGGTTCTTTAAATGCTCTCCCGGTCTTAAGGTGCCGCAACGCCTTAAGACTTCTTCCGTTAACAGGATATAATCCCTGGTAATGCCTGCTGAACGTTTCAGCCAGCATAACGGGCATCCAATGTGCCCTGCAAGCTTTGCGTTGCTGTTAAGCCGTACAGGGATGTCAATAAACGTATCTCCCAGCTGTTCCCTCACGTCCAGATAAATATCCCGGTCATAACGGGATACTGTCTGCATCATGGTAAAAAATACACCGGTAATTGCAAGATCCTGGTTTAATCCCATTGCCTGGATACTGGTCACCGTATCCATCAGCTCCGCATACCCGTTTAAACTGTAACTGTCCGGGGTAGCCGGAACCAGTACACAGTCAGCCGCAATCAGCACACTGAGCGTCAATTCGCCCAGATGCGGCGGAAGGTCAAACAGAATATAATCATAGTCATAGGGCCTCTTCCGTGTACGCTTTAGCATCCGCACGGCATCCCTTACTGCATAAATTGCATCATGGTCCCCATCATCTTCCGGATCCTCGATCCTAATATCCTGCAGGAAGCTGTTGGCTGGGATCACATCAATCCCCCTCCATTTTGCCGGATACCCGTCCCGGATACTGATCTTTGCTTTGATCACGGCATCATTTACTTTCTGTGGTTCCGCGATAATATCCTTTAATGTCAGGCTGTTTTTTAACATCTGCCCAATCCCTCCGTGAACCGCATCGTATTCGGCCATGTTTTCCATTAAGAGGGACTGTGAAGAATTCCCCTGTGCATCCGCGTCAATTACCAGGACACGGGCACCTGATTTAGCCAGAATGCCGGCCATATTGAATACTGTAGTGGTCTTTCCTACCCCGCCTTTCTGGTTAAATACGGCAATCTTTAAAGGTTCCTTTTTAGGTTTCGTTCTCATTATAATTCTCCTTTGCGTACGGAATTGCCTAACTAAAAATCCAAAGATCAGAATGATCCGTCAGATTGTCTTGCGTGCTACCCTCTCTTCCCTGCCGGAAAAGAGGTTCTTTTTCTGACTGGGACATTGCCAAAGACTGAAGATCTTCATATAGGCTATCTACTGTTTCCGACAACTCATTCCAATGTTTGATGATGCTGCTCATCCCCGGTCTATCCTGCTTCGGAAGCGAAATGCCGTCGGCCGTTTTATCCGGAACCTCATCCGTATCTGTCATCTTCTTTTCATCTTCATATTCCGGATACAGGTCAAGAGCATCCTGTAGGATGGACTCCAGATCATTCATTCCATCTGTACCTTCCAGGGTTTGTTTTAAAACCTGGAATACGTTTGTATAGAACGAAACAGGGATCTCGTCTTCTGTTCCTGCCTCAATGCTTTGAAAGATCCGCGCAACTGCCCCTGTCAACGCATTTGTGCGTTCTTTGCTTTTACGGCTGCCATTTTCGCGGTCATGGCCACATCCATTGCATTCCATAGATGTTTCCACGCGTTTCTGCCCCACAGCCAGCAGATACCTGATCCGCTCCGTTTCCTTTCCGGCTTCCTTTGGCAGGTTCCTGCAGCTTTGGATCTTATCCAAACTTTCCAGGATCCAATCATACTCCATTTCTGTCATAATCATAATCGTTCTCCGTGCTCCTTTCGCTGGTAAAATAAACCACGCTGTGTATGTATCTTCCTGAATTTGATTTTGAAACAGACGGTCTTATTCATAATATGGCAGATAATACTAATAATAAGTTGGCGCTGCATCCCAGTAAAAAAAACAGCATCAGATAAATCCAATGCTGCTTTTCAGCTGTTCTACCAGGCGGATTCAGGCTGAAATGAGACCGTTCTTCCATGGATCGCATATTCTGGGACATGGTCAGCCTCCATCTCTTCCTTGGTGATGAAAAAGTATTGGTCTGTGCCAAGGCTGTCATCCCAGGTTACATCAATATAGCGCCAAGATCCATCTTCGATCCGCACACGGTTCCACGCATGAAGTCCGTTGCCGGCCTGTCCTGCAATGTATTCGCACTCTTCCCCTGATGCGTCCATCAGGTTATGAAAGGCAGTTGCGTATCCGTTACATACTGCAGAGCCACCGATCAGGCAATCATATGCATCCATATGGGTAAGGCTGCTATCATACTCACAAGCATTGATCAGGTAATCATGAAAGAACCGAGCCTTCTCTTTTACACTCTTTCCTTCCTGAGATGATGCCAGTTTCTTTACTTTACTGCTATATATCAGGTTCTCCTGACGGAAGGCATCGAGTCCATCCAGCAACTCAATCCCTACCCGGAACATCCCCTCTTCATTACGCCATCCATAAAATCCCTTAACGGATGTACCATAAAGATAATTCGTTCTCAGTTCAGTCATCCATCTGGTTCCCCATTCATTGACCGGATACCATCCAGCTGTTACCGGCTTTTCTTCATTTCCTGTAACTGCCGCTTCATACAGTTCAGATAACATATCATTTTTTGTTTCTCCTGCATAGACGGTCTGAGATGTTGAAAGCGCCATGATACATACAGCCAGCACCGTCCGAATCCTGCTTCCTGTATTCATACTGCTCCTCCTTGTAAATATTGCATCAAGCATGTTTCCTTTAATATGGAAAACAGAATCAGCAATAAATTTAGCAATCGAAACAGTTCTGCAGATTCTTAGGTTCATTTTACAGGAGAACCGGTTCATTTAAGAGGGGTCGTGTCATCTCTACAATAATCCCAAAGTTGAAGCCCCTCTAAAAATAAAACTTTTTCAGCGATACACTTGATCCGGTATGGCTCCAAGTCGCTTCTTGTGAAATGTTTATGGCCGTTCAATTCTTTCATACAGGACCACCGGTTCCAGGGGATACGGTAAAAATCCGTAAATCCCAATGTGGCAATGATATAGCATCTAGCTCCCATCGCCTCGTACCGGGTAAACGCCTCTTTCTGGGCAGCAGTTACGACGCTGTCACGCAGGATATCGCCCATGGTGCTTTTCGCATCAAACACAATACAGCTCCCGTCGGCTAATGCCCCTTTGAAATCCGGCTGTGCCTGCTTGGTATAAACCGCAATAAAACGCCCGTCCCGTTTTTCTCCGGCCGGCCTGATTGGACGCATGGGTTCCGGTGTTTTTTCAATGCAGGCAATCCCCTGGCTTGCATACCACTCACAGCCATTCTCAATCATATGTTCAAAGAGAATGCCGTTCGCCCTGGAAGTAAGCCCATTTTTGCTTTGGGATAAACGGACATTCCCGTTCCCATTTTTAATTGTACTCCAGGCCATCCAAACTACCCCTTTCTGTTAAAAATCCAAGGAGGATTACGGGAGGAATACCGGATACAGGGTAATTCCTGTTTTCCGTATTTCATCTGTAAGAACAAAAGGAAACTGGATCTGGGCCTGGCACTCTTCGTCCGTAAACCATCGGATCCTCGTATACGGGCTTTGGGGATGCATGATCGGTTCCGTCAGATAAGGGCCGGTCAGTTCCGGGCTGTCTGGACCGTAATGGATCGTTTCTCCTTTCAATGGTTCCGGAGAAACCTCCTGTGCAGCGGATTCAGTCTCCTCTGCTGTGTTGTTTGGAATTTCTGCCTCCTGCGGTATATCCGCTTCTTCCTGTAACAAGTTTTCCTGTGTTTGCCCCGTCTCTTCAGTGGCAGATTCTTCATTAGATCTGAACCCTTCTTCTATTACAATCCCTCCCTGTTCTATATATTCTGCTGTTTCCTCTGCCATAAAAGATACAGAAGTGGTATCGACCTCATCCTGTCCATCCGTATTCTGCCCGGCACATCCTCCCATACAAAGGGAAGCAGCCATACATACAATCCATAATTTTCTCATGATCTAATCCTCCTACAAAAAATATTTCAGTTCCCCGTGCTTCCGCCTGAGAAGTTTCAGATTTTTTACCACGATCTGGCGGACCCGTTCCCTGGTCAGCCCGACTTCATTCGCAATGATCCCCAATGTGCAGGGTTCCTGTCCATCCAGCCCGAAACGCATCCGGATGATCTTCTGATCTCTGAAGCTTAGGCAGCCCAAAGCCTGCCTTATCGCATTTTGCATTTCAGACTGCTCTGCATTCTCCTCAACCGTACCGGATTCTGTATCCGCAATCAGGTCTATAAGACTGGTATCTGGTTCATCCTTGCTGTCTCCCACCTTCATGTCCAGCGAGACTGTCTGAGGCGAGATTGCCATAAGGATCCTGGCATTTTCAAGGGTAAGTTCCAGACATTCGGTAACTTCCTGTTCCGTCACACTACGGCCTTCCATGGAAGCCTGCTTTCTGAGTTTTTTCAATGCAAGCAACTTTTCCTGTATATGGACAGGATACCGGATGGTACTTCCTGTGTTCATAATGCTCCGCTGGATATACTGCTTGATCCACCAAGTTGCATATGTACAGAATTTCCCATGCTGTACATCATAGCGCCTGGCAGCTTCTGCCAGACCAAGCGTTCCTTCCTGGATCAGGTCTTCCAGCTGCATGCCTGATACATAAGAATATTTCCGTGCAATCTAAACCACATAGCGGCGGTTTGATAAGACCAGCTTTTCAATCGCATCCCTGCGCTCCTTATCGGTTCCGTCCCGCAGCATGGCTCCAAGGTGCAGCTCTTCCTCCGGCTTCAACATAGGATACTCTATAATTTCCCTCAGCATATAATCCTGTGCGGAAATTTCCTTGTATGGATCCGGATCACAGCCATATTTCTGGTTCTCCCTCCGATCCATGTCTGTCATCTCTGGTTGATTCAAGCCGTTCAATCGCAATACGCTCCTTCCTGATCCGCTTATCTGGAACGGAAGTTTTCTTAAAAACTCTGTCCGGGTTCCCCATGGAACCGTCGCGGATGTTTCCGGCCCCATATCATTATTATGGCGGATTAAAACGTTTGTTCCCGTTCCGGAACCATATAAGGAAACCATCCGTGTGGCAAGCCCGGTTCAGAGCTGGCTACACCGATTCCAGATACAGGCAAGCCCAGTACGGATACGGCAAACCGGACTTTAGGCAGGTTCGCGGTGTACTTAAATAAGCCTGGGTAAACCCGCTGAGGGTTAAGATTTTTCCGGCTTCCGGACAACGGTATTGGTCTGCCGGCTTATTCCGTTCTGGCACGGAGCATGGATGCCGGAGGCTCCTTGGTATTTGCCAGACAGTTCTCATCCTGCCCGGTTTCATTTTACAGGCCCATAAAAGAAATACTTATGGGAGGGATTCTTTGTGTGGGAGCAGACAGTCATATAAATCCCTCTTTCTTAAAAAATCCCCTTACCTGGAGGAGGGATGCAAGCAGTGGGATGGATACTAAGTGAGGCACTGTGAATACTTCCCTTCCATATCCCCTGTATCTGGCGGCAGGATACAGATATGCTCGTAAGCCATGATACCAGAGCAGGTGATTTTTATGGAAGGATGGGCTGCTGTGTAAAGGCAGTATGCTGGCATAAGCAGGCATCAGGCAGGCAAAGCCATATTGCGGGAAGTGAGCTGATACGGGCAGGCTCACCCGCCCATGCCTTAGCCAGCTGTGTATAACAGGTACGGGCTGATTCCGGACACGGCATGGCCGGAAGCCTTTGGTTTACGGGCATTTCCAGCCTGGTACAAGTATAGGGGGTCGGTTTAATATAACCCAGTTTCGTGCTGGGTCTACGGAAGGTTTCCTTTCAAACAGCATATCTACATTGTTTTTCGTAAAAAAAAGCCACTGTGGCATCTTTTTAGGGATCAATCCCCAACATGATATGCCGTACAGGCGTGTTCTGGATCTAATTTTTATATGGCAAACAGCCTGCCCTTATATGGCCAGGTTTTAAAAAGCTTCTTATTCTGTTTTAAAAATAAATCAGGCGGTCAGGCAGGGTGTGATTCCACAGAGATAATATACCTTCGAAACTATGCCGATAGGAAGCTGGCTCTCTGTGCCGGTCAATATACGGTTTCTGGCAGCAATGGGGATTGGCTCTTTGTGCTCATCCATTCTTGCTGACCGAATCAGGAATAAAGCGTCCCCTTTTTGGTATATATTCTGGCAGACCGCTTTTGTGATTTCTCTGGTAACGGAAGCCGCCGCTTTAGAGCCTGCCGCTGCGGCAATCCTTTTACGGATCACGGGTTCAAATTCATGAATCGTAACTGGATCCAGCGTAGGGCGGTTCCCGTCAAACAGGATGCCGTCTATTTCTTCTGCTGCACGCTCATCGGAAAAGAATTCTTCTGGAAGCCCGGTTTCGCGTTTTCTTAAATCTTCTACTACAAACTTAAGCTGACCATTCCTGTCTCTCCATTTTCCATGGCTGGAACGGACACGCCAGATCAAATAGATTGCCTGGAAAATTTCCTTTGCAGTATAACTATGTATACGGCTGCGTCCTGAATAGACAGACGCTACCGCTTTTTTCATCTGATCCGCAATCTGCCTGCAGTCATCCATTGTTACTGTCCTGCCTTTTAACCCATCCGGAAACAGTTTTTTCCCAGTTCCATCTTGGGTAAAGAAATACCGTTCCGGGTAGCGCAGACAGATGTATTCCGCTCCGGATATCATTTCTCTATATGCAGTCGCCTGCTCCAGTTCCCTAGAATTATCCTCCATCCGGTTCCATCTCGTATGATAAACCATACGGATATACCGCCTGCAGGCGTCCAGATGGTTCGTAGCCGCAAAATGGCAGATATAATTCCATGACCGGGTTCCGTTTGTAGCATCCAGCATGTCTAAAAATACCTGGAAATATTCGGAGTTTTCAAGAAAACGGATACAGAACTCCTGGTCTTTTTCAAGTTTGACCGGATTACGGGCTTTAGCAGGCAGTATGCCTCTGGTTTTCCCATAAGCATAACGCTGGGCTGCCATGTATTTTGCCACGGCATAGTAGTTTTTCCAGTCCGCCATAGCCAGAAAACACCCATGGACTACTTCTTCTTTCAGCGGCAGTTTTTTCCCCGGGATATGCCGGCTTGCCACATATAAGGTTTTGTCTGCAGTGATACTTTCCTTTGCTAATTCTACTGCTTCATGATAGGAAAAAGACCTTCCAGGCAAGATGGAACGGATGGTCTGGAGCATCAACATTCCATGTTCCATTTTACGGACCTTCCTGATTTCATCAGTGTTGTAGATACCGTCCGGTTCTGTGAGCGCCTCCATGAAATCATTACTGCCGGCGAGGCTGTGCAGCAATGATATCAGCTGCGGATCTATCGCAGCCTTCGCCGCGGGGGCAGCTGATATGCTCGATGTAGTAAGTTCACATATTTCGATCGGGATCTTAAATTCCCTTTTCAACATTTCTTCTGCGTATTCCGGATAATAATACATACAGGCATAATATTTCTTCCATCCGTATGCCCGTATGTTTGCGTAATTTTCTTCCAGACGCCCGTTAATCCCCCGGGCAATTCCTTGCATCCCTTCCTGGTTTCCATGTAAGTCCGGCATGCTTTCTCTGCCTGCTCCTGCCCGGCATAGGCCTTCCATCGTCAGGTATGCGTTCTCGTACACACGCAGGATCTCCTCTTCCGGATCTGGCATATGTGAAACGGCATGGTTCCGGTTATCCAGTTTATTCATGTAGATCACACATTCCGGTGTATGGAAGCGCGGACGGGCAAAAAACTGCTGCATGTCATCCAGATCGCAGTCATCCGGGTTCCGGCACACATATACCGGTACCAGATTGTCCGGGACATGCATCTGCCCGTCAAAATCCATGATCTGGCGGATAGAAGTCCCTACTTCCATTACGGACGTGACAATATAGCAGTCTGCTGCCGGAAGGGCCGCTTTTTCCAGAATATTCTGGTAGACCATGGAATCATATACGATAACATGGCGGTCTTTATCAATGTAATAATCCTTGTCATTTGACGTTAAGGTAAGGCAGGTGTATCCCTGCTGCCTGAGCATGGATGACAAGGACAGGATTTTTCTTTTGTCGTTCAGGCGGATTAAAGGTATTTTTCCTTGACGGATCAGGGCTGTTGTTACACTGAAAACGCAATCCGCCATATTATAGGTGTGGGAAGTATTACGGACGAGCCGGATCCTGCCTGTGTCCAGTCTGGGAATGGGGGTTCCGGTTTCGTCAATATGGATCCCATTGAAAATATAATCCGCTGGCCGTCCTTCGATCTTTCTTGGAGTACCCGTGATGTACAGGACACTACCTCCTGCTTCAACTACTTTCTGGATCATGTGTTCCAGTATGGTAACGCACCGTCCTCTATAATCTTTGGCTGAGAACAATTGGTGTACTTCATCAATAACGAGGACCGTATCAGAAAGTGCGCCATCCCGGATCACTCCTTGATAGTCCGGACGGTACAGCCTTGCGATGCTGTCATATACGGAAGAGATTCCAAATTTCTTATCAAAAGAGAATTCTCCTTTTCCTCCTACAACCACTTCTGTACTTCTGTAAACTCCACTTTTGTTCACAAAGCCATAAATAGCATTCTGCTCCGTTTGAATTTTGTTTGGATTTAATAAGATTATCTGGCGCTGGTCTTCCAGACGTTTTACCAGTTCGCAAAGTACCAGATGGGTTTTCCCTGCTCCGCAGGGTGCGATCAGTTTGATGATAGATCCCTTTTCCATACATTTTTCTGCCAGACGTTCCGTCATTTGGACATTTTCAGATAAGTGCTGTCTGTATGGCATCCCGAATACCTGCTTGGTTCTTGTACTTGCTGCCATAGCCAGCGATGCCAGACCCTGCATTGCTTTTGATCGATCCATAAATCTACCTCCCCTGCATGAATTGATAGTGGTACTTTTCCTGTGTCAAAGCTTCTTCTAAGGAAAGCCCTGACCGCAGCCTTGTATAAAAGGTGCTTGGCGCTATATGATACGCTTTGCACATTTCTTTCTTATTTTTGAACACATTGCCCTTATGATCCGTGCATGGACCCCCATTGATTTTCGTAGATGCCGCATGGGCATAATCCATACCCTTATTGGAAACCCGGTGGTAAAAAGTCGTGGTTCCAATGTTATGGGCTTTTTTCATGTCTTTTACAGATTCAAACTGGTTCCCTTCCAGATCGCTGCACGGGATCGGTTTCCGGCCATTCGGATTTGGGATCAGCACACGGTTCTTAGTAAGTGCATCTTTCTGGTTCCACCCCCGCATGATCCGCTTGTGATACATCCGGTAGCTGATCCCGTAAGCCTCGCACATATCCTTATGGGACAGGTACCATTTACCATTGAAATCTTGACATGGCTTCGGGTTTTCCCTTGCCGGCTTTGTAAGAGCGTCTGCCAGGCACCAGCCTCTGTCCAGTCTGGCCAGAACCAGTGAGGGGTTAATTCTATACTTCCTGCACATACCGGCAAATGTGGAATGGCGGTTTCCTTCATGGTCGTAAACATCATGCCGCATAATAAAGTCTCCCTTCTGTTCCTTTCTTGTTTTTATTATGGCGGATTCACATTTGACTGATTTTTTCTGAACAGGCGCATCCGCGTTCTGCCCCAAATCTGGCTAAATTGGAAAAGCAGAATCCAGTCTCTTGCCTATCCGGTTTTTAACCAGGACAAACAGATGTCACGACCGGACTCTGCTTAATAAATTCATCTAACTTTAAACTATAATTCCAAAATTCGAAATTTAACTGTGATCTTCCTTCAAATTGACTGATAGAATCATTAAATGTGTAACCCCACTGCCGTTTTTAGCGTTGTGGTCGTAGGAGGAAATATATCCATACTACTATAACAATTCGCTTATTATTCTTTTCACACTTTCTACATACTCTTCCATCCGTTTTCTTTTATAAACATATATATATGATGGATGATGAATAGGCACATAGTATGTCCCTTCGTATTCTTTATAATGATATTCAAATTCATCCCATTTCTCAAATTTAATTTTCAAATGTTTTCCCACTGATGAATACACCTTTTCTCCCAACAAAAAAACGATTTTAGGAGACATTGTACGAATTTCACTAATCAAGTGTTCAAAACAACTATCAATTTCCTTTCTATTGGGATATCGCAATTTTTGTTGCTCAGTCAATGGGAGACATTTGACCAAGTTGGTTTTATATGTGCTAACCTCCTCACACAATTCTTCTATTTTTTGAATCAACATTCCTGTATTAGTTTCCGGTGACAATGGAGCTTCTTGATCAGACTCCATTTTTTTAGCTGAAAGCCCAACCCAAAACACTTGACATTCTTTTTCTGAATCCAATAGCGGTCTTTGATTAAAACACAAATCACATTTTTGACATTTACGTATTTGTTCAATCACAACTGTACACTCCCTACAATTTTTGTGTTTTAACAATAGAATCATTTATAAAACACTAGCGTGAAAACCGCGTAGCTTTAGATACACGGATGGATCGTCCCTATGTTACACATACACCAACCCCTGATTATTGTTTCTCTATTCTTTTTCCCCTTCGAAGACCTGGAATCCGTCTATTTCCAGCGATTCCCCTACCGGGACCAGGATATATTTCCGCCCGGATACAAGCCCAATTTCCGGAAGCGGTGTGCAACTTCGGTCGATACGGATCAATGCGCCATTAGTCTGGATCTCGGTAACAGTGCCCCCTGCCAGATTGGACAGGCGGAACTCAGCCGCTTCTTTAAGCTGCTCAGGCAGCGTGTCTTTTTCCAGCTCCTTCTCTCCTGCTTCTTCTATGATCCGAACTGCTTCATCCCAGGAGATTTTCTTCTCTTCTCCTGCCTGCGTTTCGTTTTCCGTGATCATATCCAGGCTCTCTTTCAAGCTGCATATTGCCTGATAGGTCAGATTCTCTCCCAGTCCCTGTTCAGCCAGTGCTCGGAACGCGGCACACTGGGAACTACGTGGCATGGGAAGCTCTGTACCCAAAAGGGTTTCAATGAATGTACGTCCGGATCGCTTTTCCCCAGGTATGTACGCCAGCATATGATGGATATCTGTACACCGGTCATTGAATGCAGGATATAAAAAACCCACTGCCGGATTTTTTACGATCCAGTTTTTCGCTGTACTTGCAAACCCTTTTTCTTTTCCCTGATAGCCTAATTCAGGCACGGATTCCTGGATGGGGCAGATCAGGCACTGTATATAGCTATATGCCGTATCTGATCCGCTTGGCTTTGGTATGTCATAGCAGTTATGAATGAGCAGGATCAGGAAACTGGTTCCAAACGCAAAGGATTCGGCAGCTGCATCAAAAAATCGGTTCACAACCTTCGGATCCCTTAATCCGCAGTCAGTCAGAGCAAGAAGGCTTTCCTGAACTTCCCCCGAAACTACGCCTTCAGACAGGGATTCATCCGGTTTCCCGCTGAGTCCTTTTTTAAACAGGGCAAGATACTGTTGTGCATCCTCCTGTGTAAGTGTCTGGAATGTTTGGGTAAAGCAGATCTTCTCCTGATCATTTCCTGGGACATAGCAGCCGCAGATGGTTGTAAATGAGTTTTCCTGTATGCGGCACTGTTTGCGGATTTCACTGATTTCCTTCTTTGTCATTTTTTATGCTCTCCTTTGTTATTTACTTTGTGCAGACATTAACTGAAACTGGAACGGCAGGCCCGCTTCACGCCCTTCCTGTATTCCGTATGCCATATAGTGGTTTTTCAGTGCCTCCGGGTCATAGCCGATGGACTCCTGCAGATCCGGATAGTTCCAGTAATACGTCTCCGCACTGAACCCGTTTTCCGGGCTGCTCTCCCGTCCTCGTTCATGAAGGCGCTGTGCGCACTCCTGTATGATGTCGCAGGTTTCTGGTGCATGGGCCTTTAAGTTTGCTGGGTTGATGTAAAATTCCGACCAAGCAGACGCAAAGTATTCAACCGAACTGGAGGTTTCATGGGAATCACCGACGGAAGTGCTGTCTATGAACGTGTGTTTTTCTTTTTCAAATACCGATTTAAACTGGGCAGTATTGGATACCATGTCCAGCTCAGCGTCTGCTGCATGACCGATTTCATGTACCACAGCAAGGTTAATGGCTCGCGCGCGATCCTCAATGTAGATGCACTTTGCCTGCGGATCCGTTGCTCCGGATACGGCTCCATAAAGCCCGTTGAAAAATGTATCAGCCAGATCCTTATCGGTAACCGTAAACCTCCATCCAGCATCAGACAGGGCGTATAAAATACTTTCAGGAATCTTTCCGGCCACCTGGTCTGCTTGGGAAAGGTAGGAGGGGTCAACTGCACCGTCTGCGCAAAATAACTGAAGCTCTCCTGCCTGTGCCGGGAATGCAGCTACTGCGGACTGAAGGATCACGGCTGCCAGCATACACATTACTTGTTTGTTTTTAATTTTTACTTTATTTCGTCTCATATAAATTCTCCTTTGTTTTTCGTTTTTTTTGATTTGGTTTTAGATTTGTTTTGATCGGAACACGCACCGTCCTTTTCCTGTCTTTAATATGGCGGATTCAAGACGGAACGGACGTTTTCTGAACGGTTGTTCTTAAATACGACTGTCTCTGTGCTCCGCCGGGCTACCCATGCCTGGAATGCTTACGCGTGGAAACGGATGGGAATTCCCATTTACGTCCACATCGTTTTTTATCTTTGTGTTCCGACTAAGTAGTGTACGCGCGCTTAGAAAAGGTTTAAAAAAAGAGAAATATTTTTATTTTTCTCCGCTGCGTTCAAAGTGGGACAGAATACGCTGGAGCAGGGCACACGTAAAACATGTGTAAATGCTGGAAAATGTGGGGAAAAAGGAAGAAAAAAATGGGGCTAAAACAGATACGGCGCGAAACAGTCCGTAAACCTTATAGAATCAGGGGATACACCCTATTTAGAAACATAAAAGTGGGACAAAAAGATATATAAAAAAATGGAACAAAATACGCCTGTTCCACCGAGCTGCCAATGCGTTGAATGCTTACGCTTTTAAAGCTGTAGGAAACCTATTTATTTAAAATTCAGTTTTAATGCTTTTATTGATCCGGCTGGCTAAGAGAACATTTCGCAGATATAACGAGCAAGCGAGAAATTTGCCCGATGATAAACTTATTACGGAAAGTCGGAAATTTCCGTCTGGAAACAGGTTTACACAAGGGCGGAATGAATCAGGGTAAATACAGGATGTTACTCGGATAGCCTTATAGGACACTCGTTTAAATACATGGCATAGAACAACTAAAAAATATCCGGGCATCTGCCCGGAACGGTCCAAAGCCTAGAGTGGTTCAGAAAAAAATTTATTTTGCTCTCTTACATCTTTTTAAATCAAAAAGACGGACTCATTTGCCCGTCTTTCAGAAGCTATCCATTTTAATGGGTGGTAGTTCACGTACCGTGTTTGTCCGAAAGTTTACCCAATCTGTATGAATGCCAAATATCAAATCCCATATGGAATTTTCCACGGCCCGCATTTTTACAGCTCCCTTCCTCAAATTCCATACTATGGGATTTCCATTCCCCCTTTGGGCTGCATGTCTATTTTTCTTCAAAGGATATTTGTGGAAGGATTTACTGGCGAAATCAGGTTTCTGCCTTATAATTCCTATATATAGCGTGTTAATCAATGAGCAGCAAGGGTCAGGCATTCATTTATTCCTAAGCGGTTTCTCCATAATAATTCCATAGTATGGAATATATAAGGAGGATAAAAGGATGAATGCAACATCATTTTGTATCGGAAACAAGCTAAGATGTGAATCAGATTTTTTAGAAACAGAACTGGAATTTTATGGAAAGCAAACAGGCGTACTGTATCCGGCCTTCCTGACCGTTATACAAAACCTTCCTTATTATATAAAAGGAAAGACGTTCCGAAAGAACGGAATCATGGCAGTTCTGCTACGGTTTTCCTACCAGTCTGACACTTTAAACGGTCGTGCATGGGTTAAAGATGTATCAGCCTGGATCCACCTAAATTTTATCACAGACTGGGGATGCCTTCTCGCATTAGAAAGCGGATACGACACAGATCAGTCCGGCCATGTGAATGCCCTTCTGATTCCCGCAACCCCAGAAGGAAAAATTTCATTTGATTATTATTTTGGAGGAAGATCTAAATGCTGCAGCCTTCAGACATCCTACCATCAGCTGATGAGACAAAAATACAGCCTATCCCGTTTTCCTGCCGGCAGTGAAAAGCTCTCTTCTGCCTCCCATATTATCCTTGGCGGGACAGTTCTTAACCAACTCCCGGATCCATATCCAGGAGAGACTGCGGATGATTACAGAAAGCGGGTTGAACCGATATTTGCCAGTATGTCAGTTTCCCTGGCAGGAAAAACAGAAACCCAAAAAGAATCTTCACAGGCACTTCTTTGGAGCCGTGTAGAGGAATATTTATCTTTTATTTCTCGTTATGGATCGGTGAAAAGGGCGGAACAGATGCTTAGATCTGCACAAGAAATCCAATACGGAATCCGCTTCTGCCAGGAACAAGGCCGGGCAGACATGGTTCAAATGACACATCAGACTATCTTGGCAGGAAGAAACTATATGAAAGAACATGGTATCTTCTGATCGTTTTGATAGAAACATGTGAAAATAGCCATCTTAAAGGGTTGCGGTATCTGCAGAATCCATTCTGTTTGATTTCAGATCAAAAAAAGAAGCTGTCGCTCTGGTAGATTCATCTACTTTTGCAACAGCTTCTTTAATGTTTTAACTTTCTTACTTGACTATTATTTCCAGATCATTGTAAATTTCCGGCTTGATCTTCTCATCAAATTTAGTGAAGGTCGGAACCCAGTCATCAGACTGCCTGTATATCAGAATTGTTTCCCTTGCTGGATCAACAGCCCAATATTCTCGGACACCCGCATCTAAATATAACAATTGTTTCCTTGAATAATCCATTTGTCTGCTGGATGGAGAAACGATTTCGATGATCCAGTCTGGTGCTCCATGACACCCCTTATCATCTACCTTCTTGGGGTCGCAAATCACAGAAATATCAGGTTCTACATAAATTTCAGATCCACTATCTTCTTGTAAAAATACAGCAAACGGTGCGGGAATGATTTCACAATCTCCTTTATGAGATTCAATATATTTCCCTATTGTTACCACGAAAAACTGGATTAACCTTTGATGCCGCGTGCTTGGATGAGCCATCATGTAGATTCGGCCGTTAATCAGTTCGGCGCGCTCTCCTTCTGGAAGATCATATATATCTTCTATTGTGAAGGGCATTTGTTTCAACGCTTCCATTCATTCACCGTCCTCTTAGATTCCTGTACACTTATTATAACAAAGGTGGCAGTTTGATTCAAGGCTATGTTTTGTACGACATAGCCTTGTGAACTTATCTTTATGGTAGATATTTTGTATCTTTAATGTTGATTGTATTAACTGCATTCGGGTTGAACTGCTTCTCAGCGGCCTTAAATGCATCTTGAAGGAACATGTTAAAAACAGGCGCTCCATTCTGGGATTCCGTACTATAAAACTGAGCAGTAATTACAAGTTCATCCCTGGCACGTGTTGCCGAAACGAACAGGAGCCGCCGCATTTCTTCAATCTCTTTCCGACTTTTCCGTTCTTTGCGGTCATAATGTGTAATACTGTTAAAAACAATAGGCCATTCCAAACCTTTACTGGAATGGGCCGTTACCAGGACAACTCCGGGATATGGATCAATCCTCTTAAATAACGCGTTTTCTCCATATGTACAAAAATCACTGCAGTATTGCATAATCTCATCAAACTCCTTGAACTGAAGTGAATCCTTAAAATATTCTACTGCCTCATCCTGGAATGAAATACTGTCGATAAATTTCTCAAATAGTTCTTTTTTCAACTGCAGCGTTGGTGCCATACAGATCATGCCTGCCTCTTCGATCACCTGGTCAACCCGTTCCTGAATCATGCCTTCTGGAAGATCCATAATGGAGCCTCCTATTTTTGCATTGGCCACAATCAACGCATCCTTAGTATCCTGCTGATCATGTATCACGCGTGCAAATGCAAGGATTGCACGGATCCTGGAATTGTTCAAAAGCTGCTCAGGAGCTGCGTACAGTGAGGGGATATTTTTCTTTGTCAAAAGATCTGCAATTTGATTGAGTTCACTTTTGGTATATGTGATAACTGCAATATCTTCTGGTGGAACCCCTGTGTCCAGGTGATGTTTAATCTGGTCTACAATATAGTTGTATTCATCCGTTTTATTGTAGAACCCTTCTACGATTACCGGTTTTCCATGATCTCTGGTAGCAATCAGCTGCTTGGCTACTTTATCAACATTCATATCATTGATCCGGTTTGCAAACTCGATCACTTCTGGCGTGGAGCGATGGTTTTCCAGCAGATAGATATCATCAACAGGCTCTCCCATATACTGATCAAAATTGATGATATATTCTGGGCTTGTCCCTCGGAATGAAAAAATAGCCTGGGAGTCATCTCCAATTACCAAAAGGCTTTCAAAGGTAGGCATTTGTCGAAACAGCTTTATCAGGTTTAACTGTGCTTCACTGGTATCCTGAAATTCATCGACTATAATATGGCGGAAGGGCCATCTCCTTTGCAAATAACCAGGGTCAGACTGAATGATTTTAAATGCCAGGATTTCCTGATCGTCAAATTCAACCAAAGCAAGCTGTTTTAACCGGTTTTCATATAGGTCATAAAGTTCTATCAGCCTGTATAACGTATTGTCATTTACATCCGATATAGCCCCAATACTTTTTCTGACTTCGTCCGTTGTACATGGCATTCCTGACGCTTTTCTTTTCTTTACTTCAGAGAAAATTTCTGCAGTAATTTGAAGTGCGCCTTTCTGCCATCCCTTAGTATTAGTAAAGTTAAGGAATGTATTTCCTGTCCAAGAGTAAATTGGGTTCTTATTAATGATGTCTGCAATAATACTGTAACGCTCTACCTCGTCAATTACTTTGGGTTCCCTTGGGAACCCCAGCTGAGCCCAACATTCTTTCACAATATCATATTCAAATGCGTTAAACGTGCATATCTTCATATTTTCCAAACTACGCCCGGAATACAGTTCTGCACGGTGCAGCATCTCTTTCGCTCCGGCATTTGTGAAGGTAATACAGCAGATTTCTTCCGGTTTTACCCCCTTATCGAGCAACGCTTTGATATGGAATGCAACTACCATGGTTTTTCCAGCTCCAGCTCCGGCATTGATCCTTGCAATACCATAGTCGTATTGGATTGCGTATGACTGGGCCGGTGTTAAATTAACCTTTCTTGCTGCTGCTGTTTTTATGTTGTCAATGCGCATCGGAGGAAGCATATACTTGCACAGGTCGTGGTCCGGGCATGTATCACAGTCACTTTCACACATCCTCTCTTCAGGGATACCAGAAGAAAGCATGGCGATATATCGTGACATATCCTGATCCATTTTTCCCTGTTCCGTACTTCCGTTCTGAGTCATACTGATTACATTGTTGGAACCGAAAAAATTTTGCTCGCATTCAGCCCAGTTCTGCGTGTCATTTGACTTTCTCAGAAAATACAGAGATGCTGTAATGTTCTCATATCCCATTTTTCTTCCATACAAAATCAAGGAATAAAGCATCAGATCTCTGATTTCTGCGTTTTTTTTGCCGCGTTTTGTTACATTAGGCTTCCCTATTTTCATGATTACCAATTCAATATGCCCGTTATCTACAAAACAAAAGTCTGGTTTCACGCTGTAGGGATGAGTTCCAATTGTGATAATTTCCTTTGGCGGAAAAATTGCTTTCCGGGTTTCTTCCTGCAGATAGCGCATGATTCTCCGGAAATCCCATAAAAGGTTAATCCGTTTCTGTTGGAAATTTTGGAATAGGCATTCTTCATAACGGGCGTTTAGATATTCCATGATATGCTTAGGATTGCGTTCTTCCAGCCATAGAGCTGCCCGTATTGTCTGTTTGATAATGACTGCCCGGGTATAATTCTTTGGCATATTGGTATCTGTAGTTCTGTAATTAAACCGCCTTGCCTTCTGGCAGAAACCTGAATTTGTGATTTCTGATATACTTTTTACAGGAACATCCTGCTGTAATATTAAGTTATCCATGATTTTTCTCCTTATATATATGTCTGAATGTTTTGACACCCTGCTATTCCTCGAATTCAACCAGATACTGAAGGCACACTGCGTCTTCATCGAAGTAAACGATTTCATCCATGAGAAGCGACTGATTTCCTGCTTCGGCATGTAGACAATCTGCGTGCTGTTCATCCAGGAGTGCCTTGGTTGCTTTCATTAATTGGCTTGGGAAATAAGGGGTACCGTAAGCCGTCTTATACAATCCCATATAAGCAGTTGTACTGTTTTCTTTTGTGTATTTTGCATTATTCCAGGACGTATATCCCCATGATTTGATGGGTGAGGGAGCAAAGTAAATTCCGTTCCCCCACATCTTTCCTGTTATAATCGCATTCGGATTGAGCATCAGGCTGTTTTGGATGATCGAGATCCAGTTAGCATTTCGCGAACCATGCCAAAGCATCTTAATATCCTGGATTTTTCTCGCGTTTACATAGTCCTCAAATTTCTTTTCCTGATCAATCGGTGTAACCCGGAAAATGCGTTTTATCACCTTCCTCAAGTTATCCGTTAAATGGGACTGGACATACTGTGCTTCTTCTTCGGTAGCCAGACGGACCTCGATATTTCCAAACGGACTCTTTACTTCCTTTGATTTCGGTCCAGATGTCAGGTTTGCGGAAGCTTCCATGGATCGCAGCAGGGTTTCTTCCCGTTCGATGATGTCTGCAAAAATTTTCACCTGCTCATCTTCTGTTCCGGCTTTTGGAGCCAGAAAAGAACGGATAGTACCTCCACGATACCGATCAACCTTTCTTGGGCTTAAACCCATAAGAGTTAGGAGTTTTTGATTAAAATCATCTACATCTTTACTATTTCCCAGATCTTTCCATATCTTCCATCCGTTTTCCACCTGCTTTTTTGTAAACGGAGCTTTTTCAGTCAGGAAATCAACATCCAGCTGTGAGGAAGCATACCCCTTTGCAAAGTCCCTCAGTTTATTGTACAGAGCTGTAACTACATCGCTTTCTTCCCAGTCAACAGGAGTCTCATGTATGAGAGCATCTTCTTCCTGAAACATAATATCGGATACGTCCTGATATCCGCTATTAATTTTTTCATAATACCGGATCCAGTAAAGATAACTTGGATAGGGATTTTTTATAACGGTTTCTGAGTCCAGATCTTTCTGTCCTGAACCAATTCTTCCATAAGACCCTCCAAGTGTTACTGTCCGATTCCCCATATTATGGGGAATGACCTTGTAAAAATTGTACGCATTGGTCTCTGGATCTACCGCTGTAAGCCATTTCTTTTCATATCGGCTGGGAAGTACCTTAATGTTATTAAAGATAGGCTGTATAACCTTTCCAACCTTTAATACTGCCTCCTGGTCTCCCACTTTTACTGTAACCTGGTCTGGTGCTTTGACCCACTTGAGTAAGCTTCCTGTCTGTTTCCATAAATCACTTTCCGTTCCATTGAACAGGAAACACGTGCTTCCCTGCGAGCATGTTACAATGGCTTTTGTTTTCTGGTTCTGCATAACTGTACTCTCCTTTTTTGTAATTTTGTTATCTTTTTTCTTGTTAGGTTCCAGAACCTGCTCCGAAAAATATGGCTGCAACCTGTCTGGCTTTTGGAAGCGGAATGTGGCCGCCGGACAGCCAGCGCCATAACGTTCTTTCTGATACGCCAACATCCTTTGCGACCTCATCAAATGCTCCTTCTGCCATCAGTACTGCTTTGACAAGGAGTTTTCTGGTTCCTTTCTGCTGTAAGTCCTCTTGTTCCATGCCTTTTTTGATCGTCTGATGTATGCACTGCCTAGAAACACCAAAATAGTCCCCTATTTGGCGATACGACTGACCAGACCGGTGCATGGCACATGCTTTCTCATAATCCACTTTATTCATCTGTTTTTATCCTCCTTTTTGTTTTCCACCATGCATAATTCATACGTATTATGAAGTTTTCCGCACATAATAAAAGCCGCCATATTGGCGGCTGTAAAATCATCCTGTATAGAATACTCATTCTTCTGAAACAATAACCCGAAATTCAGGGTTTTCATTTCCGACCCAATACGTTTAACGCAGAGCTGCTCACCATCGTTTCCGTTTAGCGCAAAAGTCCCTTCAGAAGTAGGGGTAATCAGTTCAATTGTATGATTGCGTTCGATTGCAATTGTAGCAGGTGCATAACCGGTAGAACCATTGTTGCGGAATCTGGCAGGAAATACATTTAACAGCATTCCCTGGTAATCAAATTGGGCGTAGGTGATCGAAGTCCGATCTGTTGCAGGGTGTTTAGACTCCTCTATTTGTACAGATGCAATCTCTTCTTCATCCAGCAGATTCACCTGACTGATAAACTGGTTATTTTCAAACATTCCACGTATTACAAACGGGATTTCAGCGAACTCTAATTCTACGGATGACCGATTGCCACGGGAAATGCTTGCCCTGCATACTTCACCGGATTCTGCTATGGCCAGGATGTCTGTTGCAGGTTCCTCTGACTTAACCGTTAGAGGAAACACAAAAAAATGTATGGTTCCCGTATTACCTGACTTTGTTGTGATTGTGATATCATGCTGGTTAAAAAGAAACGTACTGTCCAGTTTTTTACCCAGAGGATCATCCGGATATTGGCTGTCTCTTATAAATTCAGGAAGTCTCGCACTGTCGGTATATTTCTTTTCCTCTTTTATGGTTACAGGCATAGGGATTTTTACAGATGCGGGTTCTATCTCTTCCTCCATCACTTCTTTTAAGTCTGGAATCTGGGTCTCTATTGATTCATTTTTTTCTTCCTGCACATGGTCTACCGCTTCTTTTACAAGAAATGGATCAAGATCATTATGCATAACGGAGCGTATAAATTCTGCATCGTATTCATGCAGATTCCCATCCGGATCTTTTAGGATGATCTTTATTGCGATATTTGGCGAGCCTTCTTCAGAAGCAGAAATGGTTAAAAATCCCAATTTTTTTTGCCGAATCCCATTCTCTTTTTGCGATTCAAGAACATGGTACTGCACTCCATTACGCAGGAGTCCAGCTACGGAAATCGCCTGCATACGATCCAGCTCTTTTGTCTTATTCCCTCCTTTTTCTTCTAAAACAGCCTGGTTATTCTCACAACGCTTAAGCGTATCCCAGTAAAAATCAATGAGCTGCTGCTCTTTCAATATAACTACCTCCCCTATCTATTTGAAAAAATTCCATTTGCAACGCAGATAGAAAACTCTTTTATCCCATTGGGAATCGCACAGATGTACCATCCGTTTCCAGCCGGATAACCGGCAGCCATATACTCTTTACTGCCTCGAATCAGAATATGCCCATACTGATCTGCTGCATAGATTGGGCGAAGGCTAAAATCCTCGCTGTCAATTTTAAAGTACCATCTGGAACACAATTCAGGAGTCATATAAGACATTTCTTTAGGAAGTGATACTTCTTCCTCCAATTTGGATTCCATAATTGGACGGCTTACAATGACAGTACCTGTCTTCTGTTGTGTCCCATCAAACCAGGTAAGACTGACTGGTTCATCGAAAGAAGCAGTAATCGGTTCCGTTCGGAAATCCGGCACAGTTCCGGCGTTTACTACACCTGCACACCCCGTGAGCAATAAAGCAGCAGATATTACCGCAACGATCCAATATCGGAGTGTGCCTGCTCTTTTATATCTTCTTTCCATAATTGAACATTCTTCCTTTCTTGTTTCTTTTCAATCAGTTTACTGTTGGCATTGCGGGCTGTTTTCTGCCCTTTTTGAATCAGCTCTACTGCCTTCTTCTTATGTTTTATGAGAGCCTGCCCTTTTATAATCTGATATCCCAGATCAAAAAAAAGATAGAGGAATGTAATCAGGGCAAATACTCCTATGCCTGTATTTTTAAGCCCGTTTTCAACAATGATGGTTTGCATCTCCTCTCCTCTCTCACATTTCCTGTTCTGCCATAATAACGATAGTTATAAGGAGGTTATTATGATAAAGCATTACAGAAAACATGTTCTTTTATTCTTGTTTATTTTTATGTTAATGAGGTATTCCTTTAGCCAGGTAATAATAATGAGCCCATCCATGGAACCATCCTACCGTGTTGGTGACTGTTTTCTTATGTTTCGTCCCCGCCTCTTTTCCCCGAACCATGGAAATGTAGTCTCATTCCGTTTCGATGATGCATCCTTTATGAAACGGGTGATTGGAATTGGCGGAGACTGGATTGAGATCAAGGATGGGGAAGTGTACCGGAATGGTTTTTTATTGGATGAGCCGTATTTACCTCATTCGAAATCCACACAGGCTGGCCAAGCAACCTCCTATCAAGTACCAGACGGGTATATATTTGTTCTTGGCGACAACCGGGAAAATTCGTATGATTCCAGATACTGGGAAGATCCGTACGTTCCTGTTTCAGATGTGGAGGGGATATGCCTCTGCCGAATCCCTTTCTTTTAGGGATGTATTCCCGATTCATCAAAACAATGTCTGTGCCAGCCTTAATCCTTCTTCTGCTATCTGTTTTTCCCGTTCTGCCTCTGCTGTTTCCGGATCCGTATAATTTGCCAGATATTCAGTCGCATAAGGAACTATTTCCAAGATATTATCTTTCCACATATATTCCGAACTGCAGGCGCCGCAGACTGTTTTGCGGTCAAATTCCCGGCTATGGAGAAAACCGTCAATTAGAACAAGAGATCCTTTATGAATGCAGAGCTGGTCCTGCCTGGCAGCCTTTCCATACGAACGTACAATCGGAAAATCTGTCTTGATTTCCAAGGCATCATCCTTTATGAAATACCTGCGGTCCGTAGCAATCTGGTACGTGCAGGTTTCAATTTTATCCTGACGGAAGTAAGTAACGTCATTACAGAGATTTCCAAGGATATGGATTACATTGGATATTGGACGGTTTTTAATAATTTCCTGAATCGCTTGATTTTCCGTATACGGTTCTTTTTCTGTATTCCGCCGTTCCATAAAAATAGGCAACACAAAGGTTATATTTCCTTCTACCTCATTTTTCTCCCCACAGGTTTTGCAATACGTAATTTTTTTTATTTTCCGGGTAACGAACACTCCGGATATCTGGACAATATCATACTGCCTCAGCTTATTCATTTTGGAGATTATTTCCGGATCTGTGCTCAGGATAATCGGCCAATCATACAGGATTCTATCTTTTTCCCCAAAGGTCTCCCCACTGTAGCGGTTGCCTCGTATAACCGCCAAATGGAAGATGCCTCGGACAAATGTCTGTGCATCCCCATCCTGTTTTTTTGTAATCCTGGGCGGGTCTGCTACACATCCATACAGTGTTACTGAATTTAATCTTGCCATAATCTATATCTCCTCACCTTTCTTCAATAAATACAAGAATCTGTCCTTATATATTATGGCGAATCAGAAATAAGCCGACCTAAAAAATGACTAAAAAAACTGTGCTTGTGCAGCACAGTTTTTGATTATGGTATTAATATGCGTGAATTTCCAACTGCGGATCATTCCAAACGGATTCAAGGAAGTGATAACATGGAACTTCTAATTCTCCTGTGGTACGGTTAAATATGGTGATTATATGCCCCGCTTCAGGATTAGGAGTAATATACGATCTGAGGCGTTCCTTTATTACAGGCCACTCTTCAATCCCAGAGATGGATATATATCCTCGCTTCTTCTTTAAGGACACCTTTTTTATAGATCCTGGTTTTTGCCCGGAAAAGAACTGGAACGTCTCTTCTCCGTCCCTCTCATCAAGCTTGGCGTTTCCCTGTATGGATATTACATCCCCGTCTTTTAGGTCATCTACCTGGTTTGCACGGAATGATTTTGGGAAACAACATACAGAAATGAATCCTGACGCGTCCTCCAATTTAAAAGCTGACATTGGTTCCTGGGTTTTCTTTGTTAGGAATATACGCATTCCGGAAATCATTCCGAATATGGCCTTTGATCCCTCATCTACTTCTGCAATTGCAGCATACTCTTCCTTTAACGGTCTTTCGTAAGCATCTGTTGGATGGCCGGAAGCGTACATGCCAAGAAGTTCCTTTTCCTCCTGAAGATTTTTTCTGGTATCGTTGAATATTGTTTCCGTAGGGATTTTAATATCCAGGATTGCTTCTTTTGCCAAATCAATTTTCGCCTGGGCATTTCGTATCCGCTTCAACAGGCTGGCTTTGGTCGGAAGGTTTTTAGTCGTTATTTTCCACTTTTCCCGATCAAGAGAAACTCCCTTTTCTATCTCACCGATCATTGTATTCCAGGTATCAATGTTTTTCTGCTTATCACGGATAATTTTTTTCTGAGCAAAGTATTCCGGAAGTACGGCTAAAAGCGCTTGCCTTTGTGTTAATGCATCAAAGGCTCCAACCTTTGCAAGTGTTGTAACTGTGCTGTCTGAAAGTGCTGTGGTTATCAAAAAATCCGGAATTGACCGACACTCCTCCGTAAAATGATCCATAGATTTTCCAATTCCTTTAATACCGGAAAATCCAAAATAGATTGTCTTATCCTTTCCGGTAAAGCTGGCTTCTGATTTACAGATATCCGGCCCTTTTACTTTAACATGGAAATTTTTAGCTTCCTGAATTAAAGCAGGGTATTTACTGATGTCACTGAAGCTTAATACAGCAGTATAAAACTCCGTTGGATATTTCAGCTTAAGATATCCGGTAATGTAAGCAACCAACGCATATGCCGCCGCATGGGAGCGGTTAAACGCATACTTTGCAAATTCACTCATTTCAGAAAAAAGTTTCGTTGCAAGCTCTGCATCCAATCCGTTTGCAACGCACCCTTTAATCCCCCTTGCCTCATCACCGTATAAAAAGGACTGTTTTTCCTTTTCCAGAGTTTCGGTTTCCTTGTGTCCCATTGCCCGGCGCACCAGGTCTGCCTGTCCGAGGCTGTAACCTGCGAGAACCTGGAAAATCTGCTGAACCTGTTCCTGATACACAATTGAAAGATATGTAGGCTCGATAATTTTGTGGATCTGTGGGATTCTCGCAAGTACACTGTTACGATCCTCTTCCGTTTCTTTTTTATGTTTTCTTCTTATAATTTGTGGAAGGTACTGAAGCGGACCGGGCCGGTAGCAGGCAACAAGCAGGATCAGATCTGAAAACGATGTTGGCTGAAAGCGCCGCAGCATTCCTTTCATTCCTGCTGAACCGAACTGAAAGATCTCTTGGGTCAATCCTTTTGAGAATACTTCGGAAAACACCTCTGGGACAAAGGGAATCCTGTCACAATCAATGTACTGCCCGGTCATTTGATAAACAAGCCTTACTGTTTTTGTGATAATATTCAACGTCTTTAGTCCCAGAAAGTCCATTTTCAGGTATCCCTGCTTTTCTGCGTCTTCCGCATCCATCTGTATTTTCCAGATTCCAGAAGATGTATCATACATCAAAGCCGCTGAATCCCTGATATCTCCGGGATAAATGATCTTCCCACAGGCATGCATTCCGTAATTGATATTAAGCCCTTCTGCCTGTATCGTCATTTCTATAATTTCGATCAGCTCCGGACAGTCCTTGTATTTTATCAGAAGGTGTTCTCCCAAGGTGCAGGTCTCATCGTATTGGTTTCGAAAAAATGTATTTGGTTCTGCGAGGATATCCCGGTTAATCTCATCTGCATATTTTAAATACTGCTTTTTAATGGATTCTTCTTCTTGCTTGTGTTCTTTCGAAAGTGATCCTCCTGCTTTTTTCTCCATTTCGCAGATTTTTTTACTGCCTATGATACGCGCCACACTTTTTACCGCTCCTCTTGCAGCCAGCGTAGATGGTGTAGTGATACCACATATTCCGTTTCTTCCATATTTTTTCGTGACATATTCAATAACGATATCCCTGACACCATACTCAAATTCACTTTTGGATAAATCTGAATCGATATCCGGCATACTCACACGTTCCGGATTTAAAAAACGTTCAAAAAGCAGGTCATATTCAAATGGATCCAGATTGGTGATTCCAAGGATATAGCAGACTGCGCTTCCTGCTGCGGATCCACGACCAGGCTCGATTGTCAGTCCGGGAAATGATTGATCAGCATTTATATAAGAAACCATCTGTTCAATATTCATTTCTGAACCGTGCTTTTTCAGGTAATCAATTCTGTTATCCGGCATGTGTCCAATCCTCCGGCCTATATCCAGGAAATCCTGTACGATCAAAAGATAATCTGAAAACCCCATCCGGATGATTATATTCAATTCATACCCTATTTTTTTTATTTTATCTTCTGGGAGTACTTCCCCATAGCGATTTGGAATCCCGTCCAGAGTTTTCGTAATCAGCAGTTCATCCACGGAAGTCAGTTCTTCCTTATGGATCTCTCTCCGTATAGCAGTGCTCCACTGCTTTTTTTCATAAGTGATCGGTTGTCCCATTCGTCTCCTCCTATTCCTGTTTTTCAGCTAACTTCAAAGATACATTCCTAATATGGTAAATCTCACTTATTATAAATTTATCTTTTTCCTGATTTTCCATATTAAAACTGATCAACGAATGGTTCAACTATAAGGAGGAAGATACATGAATCAGGATTTTTTAATTGACGCGTTTTGGAAACTGTCCAATAAAGACTTCAGGAATTATCTGGAGCATGCAGATGTGGAAAAATTTCCATTTGCCAGATATATTATTCATGCACATACTGATTTAGGTTCACCTAAAGATTCTGTTCTTACAATCGATAAGTATGTGAAAGCCGCTGTTCGGATGGGTGCAAAAGCAATTTCCGTTACAGACCACGGTACAATGTACGCTGTACAGCCTCTTTATAAGGCGTGCAAGAAGCATGGTATTAAGCTTCTTGTAGGATGTGAATTCTATGTATGCGAAAGTGTAGAGGATATGAATCGTAAAAAGCATACCCGATTGCACCTGTGCGGATATGCAAAAGATGAAGCCGGATACCGGGCTTTAACAAGGATGGTTACCGCTTCAAACGAACGGATCCTGGTTATAAAGACCTATGACGGCGATTTATCATATCCGTGTATTTCAAAAAAAATCTTAGAGAAATACGTTGGGCCTGGATCAGACGGACATGGGCACGTGATCCTTACTTCTGCCTGTGTAGGAGGTGTACTCTCCGGTATGTCGTTTGCAAACAATGGCCTAAAAACGGATATTGAAATCATAAAAGAACGTATTGGTAAAGGAAAGGATGTCATGGCATCTATAAACCGGATCCTGTCCACCCAAAAAGAACTTGAAGAAAAGAGAACCGCATTTGAGGAAATGCTGCATTCTGCAGATTGTGATGAAACCAGAAAGGAATGGCTGGAGCAACAGGTTTCCACAATCAAGAATCTTTCAAAGCAGGTAAAGCCAGAGCTTCGAAAAAAAGAAAAGCAGATGTGTGACCTAACAAAACGCAAAGGATGCACCTTGGAGCTATTAGCTCAGGATATTAAAGCCCTGGAAAAAGAGTGTACTGTTTTGGAAGCTGGATTGATTCCCGAAGATAAAATGGTTTCATTCTTTGAGTCTGAAGCTTTATGGTATGATAAGCTTGCCGGCCACGGAAACTGGTTTGTTGAACTCCAATACCATGGTATTCCGGTTGAATTAAAGTATATGCAGCATATGGCCCAAATTGCGGAGCAGCTGGATATTCCGGTTGTAGCCGCAAATGACGCCCATATGGAGTTACGGAGTGACCTTGAGCTAAGAAAACTGATAAACTCCCTGCGTTTCAATAAATACGAGGAAGCTCAGGAAGGGGACAGTGAATTATATTTAAAAAGCGATATTGAACTATTCCGCATGTTATCTAAGGCCGTCACCCCGGATTATGCATTTAAAGCCATGCTTGGAAGACAGCAGCTGGCAGAACAATGCTGCTTTGAGTTTAAAAAGGTGCCAAATTACCCTCAATATATTCCCTAATCCGTGAACTACTTGGTCATTGAATGGCCGAGGATTCTCCTTCTGATGTCCTAAAAAAAGAACCGTCATCTGGCGGTTCTTTTTTTTCACTTTCAGACCGGTCTATGGTAGATCGGGGTATAAATCAGATGTTTTTTTTCGTAATCATATCCGGAGATTTCTGATATTTCGCAAACCTTAAAGTTTTTCATGAAAATAACGGTTCCCAGGTCTTTCAGCATATATTCCGCTTCTTCTTTACTATACTTTGTTTCATACATGATATAGTCAGCCAGCTTGTCAATCGCATCCGTCGAACTGGGGCTGTGTACGGAACACCAACACCGATGTCCGGTATCGGCTGCGTTTAAAAAGTATTTCGCCTCTCTTCCCTTGATTTCGCCAATGACAAAGTAATCCAAATCCGTCAGTAATCCGTTCCTTGCCAGATCCTCCAGGCTGTAATGTTTTCCACTGCTGGAATTCATAACAATGTGCTGGAACATAAGATGTGGATGGAGGTCAGAAAATAATTCATCTGCTTCCTGAATGATAAGGCCTGATTTATCAAACGGGATTTTATCTAGTAGCGTATTCATAAGTGTTGTTTTTCCTGACGCACCTTTTCCTGTAAAGATCATTCCCTTCCCGTTTCTTGCGCGGTCTACCAGATACGTTGCCAGTGTTTCATCCAGCATGCCTACGCGGATCAGATAATCCAGTCCTCTCTTGCGCTTTGCAATTTTACGGATATGTAGATATGGATACTCAGATGAGTTGATATACGGGGTTGTTATATTGAACCTCATCCTGAAGTTGGGATTGGAAGTAATGTCGGAAAATACATGGATAGCGCTTTCACTCAGATTTAAGTCATTACGGACAGCAAGGGAAAATATGAAACGGAGATAATCATTCGCATCAATAAAATGCAGATCGGATGTGTACCGTTCCCCGCCGATTTTGACGCGTATATTATAGGGAGACAGCACCATAATGTCTGAAATGTCTTCAGCATTGATCAGCGGTTCCAAGATATAATTTCCAAAAACAGCCCTTTCAATTCGCCTTATAATGATATCCATGTCGGAATGTTCTACCTCCGGATAGGTCTTCTTCACGTAATCTTTCACTTTTTCCATAAATACATCCTGTGTGATATCCCCGCCACGCCTCTGCGACCGCTCAAACATCAGTTTTTCCGGGCCTGATGTGAAATAGGCAATTACTTTATTAGTAATCATATTCATTTTATCGTACGGAAGAATGGTCTGTATCTGATCGTCTGTATTGGCTATATGGTAATTTAAAGGGGTATCGTACTCCTTTTTATACGGCGTCGGCTCAAAATTTATCAAGGCCGGCATATACCCAATATGAGTACGATCTTCCGATGAATTCTCACCGGTGACCAGTATTTCTTCAAATTTGGAATGCAATTTCCGTTCAATCTTTGTTTTTACTTTATCGTTTGGGTATTCCTGGAAGTTTTGGTTCAGGTATTTTTCGGCATTGGGAATCCGTCGGTCCAGTGGGAATACTACTGCATAGCAGTAAATTCCCCTCAAGCTGTCGTCTCTTACCAGTGAAAGCACTTGGCGGGCTCCAAATACATCTTCGAGCCCCGAAAGCAATAGCATCATAAATGTATCCGCATCTTTTTTTAACAGCTGTAAATCATCATTCCATATCTCAATTTCAATGGCTACTGTTCCGTCAGGTGCCTTTCCCGGCTTTAAATAATTATATAGTTCCATCCAGGCATTTAAAACAGAAGAACTGAAATTCTGGCAAAACTGGCGCTTCCCTTTTGCATGGGACTGCGCCAGTTCAAAATCATTTTCCTCTCTGATTTTCGTACATTTGTACTCCATCTGAATCATGCAGTTTCCTCCATTCTGTCTTTACTCCCTTGTCCTAAAGCTTCGTTCAGGAAACGGGACGTAGGCTCTTTTCCTCCAATAATCAGAGTACACTTGTTTCTGGCCCGGGTCATTGCCACGTACATAAGCCTTCTTTCCTCTTCCATCCTTTCTTTTGTCAGGATTTCATCCTTACGGATATACGGAATATTTCCCTGATTGCAGGACGGAATATATACACAATCCCATTCTTTTCCTTTTGCCGCATGCATGGTCATAATTGTTACGCCGCGGTCCTTATTACGTGCATTTGCTGCCAAAGCCTGCTCGAAAATCCGGTTTTCCGTTTCAACAATGCTTTTGTATTCCTTCATGGATGCAGTACAGCCCATTTCAGCAAGGAGCTGGTTGCGGCTGTCATAATACTCGTCCTCATCCTGATAGTAATAATGACAGTTGTCTTTCACCCATTGATCCAGATCGGCCTCATTCCATATGTATTCCATGGTTTCCCTGATTGTTGCCGCGTTTTTTGCCTTCTTTCGGATGAGGTTGATCAGTCCAATCAGTTCCCTTACTGCACGTGCTTTTCTGGGCGCTTCCTTCTTGACTAGACTGAGCAAATCAGATAGATTATCTGCACGTTCCATTAGGCTATTGCTTATATATCTGCTTGGGCAGTTAATAATTGCCCGTATGTTATCCCAGTCCACATCAGGATCATTGTAAGCAATCATCAGGTAATTGATCATTGTCTTGAATACGGGGCCCTTATGCGGATTTAAAAGGCCTAAGTCACAGTAAAACGGAATATTGTTATCTGTAAGAGGCTTGCAAAGGTTAAGAGCTTCCCGCTTCGTTCTGGTAAGAATAGCCATTTCGTAAAATGGCACATTCGCTCCCTGCTCATTTAGAATATAGGTAGGAATCAATGCCCGTTCTGCGCCTTCATCCATACAGTGGACCACCTGGATGATTCCCTCACCACTGCTGGCACCTGAAATATCCTTTTGAAACCGAACGGTATTGTGTGAAATCAGGTTTCCTGCTGCTTCCACAATTTTTTTATCAGACCGATAATTGGTTGTGAGACGCGAAATACCACATCCATGAAAGGTATCCTCAAATGAGATCATGATCTGTGGTTTGGCGTTTCGAAATCCATAAATACTCTGGTCGTCATCACCGCATATAAATAGATTGTTTTTTGGAGCTGCTACCATATATACAATATTTGCCTGTACCTCGCTGGTGTCCTGAAATTCGTCTACCATAATATAATCATATTGGGATCGGAAAAAATCCAAGACTTCCGGCTTTTGATACAGCAGGTTGCGGCAAAAATATAAAAGATCATCAAAATCCAAAAAAAGGTTCTTTTGCTTATATTTTTTATACCCTTCGTAATACTTCAGAAATTCATCCAAATCCTTAAACAGGTTTGGAGTAAACGACTGTTTGCCCTTCGGTGAAAGTTCTCTGTAATGAGAGATGTCCAGAGCGATTTCTTTATAAATGTTATCCATGTCCCTATAACTGGATAGTTCGATTTTCAGATCACGCAGGAGCGCCTTAAAACAGGCTTTCTGCTGTCTGCTATCAATGATTGTGTAATTCATGAACTCCCGGTTATAACGAACAATTTTATATGCGAAGGCATGGATGGTAGAGAATTCAACTCCAGGTTTTGCGCCTTTTAATCTACTGTATCGTTCATCCAGTTCTTTTGCGGCGTTTTTTGCGAACGTCATAACGAGTATCCTCTGCGGATCTACCCCATGCTTTACCAGGTGTGCAACTCTGTGAATGATCACCGTTGTCTTTCCGGATCCCGGGCCTGCAATACATAGAAATGGGCCATCTACATGATTTACAGCTTTCCTCTGTGCCGGATCTAACTTAACTGCCATTTTGCCATCTCCCTTATCTTCTTTGTCTTTGTTTATATTATGGCAAAATGGAGCATCCGCTTTTGTTCCCTGAACATAAGAAAAGACCCCGAAGGGCCTTTTCTTACTTGTTGCTCAGAAATTCTATCCATGCATCTTTCCACGGCTCTGTTCCTGTAAATGGGTCTCCGTTCCGATCAAGTACCTGGACAGATTCGGCATATACATAAATGTCATAGGTTTTTACATCGTCTGCCTGCTCAAATACTGTGTTTACACGTTCAAATAGATATGGCGTGTCTTCTCCTGGGCTTACAGGCGAAGTACAGTAATAATACCCTCCAAGATTCTGGTCGTCCTCTTCACGAATGAAAACCCACCCTTCTGGCAGGTGGTTGACGTACGCATCCTGTTTCACTGCGATGGAACCGTCTTCTGGATTAAGTATATCACTTTCCAGGCCGTCTACGTCGGCACTGTAATAATCACCTCCAAGCTCCTGATTGGTAAATCCTGAGCGTTTTGTTATATCGCTGTCCGAAAATTCTGCACGGACACGGATGAAACAGTCAATGCTTCCGGTATTGGAGATCGCTACCGCTTCCTTGTAATCGTTCACGCCTTGAGCTAGTTCATCCGGTGGATCAAAATCCTCATTTGGTTCGATCGTGTTGTTTCCTACTGTAAAACTATTGGTATTCTTCTCCGCATTTGTTAAATATGCGAAAATACCCGTAATAGAGCAGCATCCTACCAGCAGAACCGCTGCGATTGTAAGCGGAATATGTTTAAACACCCGTGTTTTCCCCCGCATATTAGCTCTCCCCTTCCTTTTTATAGAAACGCAGGATTTGAGTCTGTTTATGGGACGGAGCATACTCTGTTGGATCGCTTACCCATGTTTTTGTTTTTCCATATGCTCTAATGACCGTACCGACACGTTCCATTAAAATGTCTCTGTTATGTGTAACGAGCTGTACTTCTTGCGGATGTCCGTGGTCACATACCCTCATCTTAAAGCGGATAAGTTCCCTTTCCATCTGCTTAATTTCAAGAATAGGTCCTTCAAAATAGATCAGGTTCTGCTGGGGTTCTTTAAAGTAACAGGAGTCTTCACCCAACGCCTCTTCGTGGATCATCTTTCTTGCGCGGATAGTATCTGCTACAATGCTTTGTGAAACGTAAATTTTGCCTGTTGTCGCTTTTCTTTTCTTACGGGCAGTCACATGTCCTGTAATATATACCTCATCATTCACAAAAAATTTGTCAATGCCAGTATCGTCTGATTTGAAGAAATAAACTTTAGGAAAATTGGACATCCGCTTTCCTTTCACCTCCTCTGTAATCTTTAGATGTGCGATAATAATCTGGCCTTTATCATAAAGGCTGATAATTCTGCCACATAAGATAGCAACATTGGTATTTTTTTCTTCTTCCGTATTAATAGGTTCGTTATTCATGATCATTTTCCTCCTCGTCTTTTGGGTATCTATCTATATTATGGCGAATCGAATATTTCCTTCAAATTTCACTCAGTCGAATACAAATTCTATTTTCGTCTTTTCTCCGGCCTTCATCACAAGACGAAGCCTTGCTTCACCATTCCCATGTTTAAACTGAAATCCTGTCATTTTTGCAGAAGCTCCAGAATGCCCTCCTCCGTGTCCATCATTTTTCCATGATTGTATCATCTGCATAACAATCTCTTTCGGAAGGATCACTCCCTTAACTTCCTTCCATATATTAAATCTGCAGCCTTCCTTGTAACCACTGCAATAGTACCCCTTATCATTCGATAAAATTGGCTTTCCGCAGATTGGGCATGTTATCCCAAAATCATTTTTTGTCCCTGCTTTTTGCAGGGAAATTTCTGGATAAACTTTTTTTAATTGTTCCATGGACGCTGCCAGATCCTTTGAGTAGTCTCCTTCTTTCATGCTTTTTACGCCGTGTGAAACGTAATTGTAAATTTTATCCAAATAATGGTCTTTGGCAATAGCGCCTTCCACAATACCTTGAAGCCCTCTCTCCCAGCTGGCAGTATATTCCGGATTCAAGATGTTTGGAACTGCGTAATGCAGCACTTCGTAGATCAGTTCGCCCAAAGCCATAGGATGGATCGTCTGCGTTTTCTTATCAATGCTGATATACTGATTCCGGTTCAGTTTTTCAATCACACTCGCACGGGTTGAAGATGTGCCGATTCCGGAACCTTTTATCTGCTCTCTCAATTCTGCGTCTTCAATTAGATTTCCAGCATTTTCCATAGCTAAGATAATAGATCCACTGGTATACCGGGCTGGAGGCTTACTTTTCCCTGACCGTAAGGAAAAATCTGCTGGAAGTATATCATCAGTTCCTGCAAAGAGAGCGGTACCATGATCAAACAGTATTTTGTTCCTTTTTTCCTTCTCTTTTTCATATCCGGCGGCTGCCAAATACCCTTCCTTTTTTAAATATGTAACAGAACCGGAAAACGATTCCCCCTGCCCCATGAGCTCATATATTATTTTTTCGTACTCTGCCGGTTCTAAAAAAACAGAAAGAAATCTCCTGGCAATTAGATTATAAACTTCTTCTTCTATATCCGTCAATTCATTAATTGTATTAGTCTGTCCAGTAGGAATAATCGCATAATGGTCGGATACTTTAGTATCATCTATATATTTTGTACCCAGAAGTCTGTCCGGCGACGCAAGTCCTTCTGATATAATACGGGATGCAATATCTGACAAACCATCTATGCCGACTAATCCCTGTACATGGCTTTTGCATACTTTGGCCATAGCAGTTGTTAATACCCTTGCATCCGTTCTAGGATAAGTAGTCAGTTTCTTTTCGTATAAAGACTGCGCGATCTCCAAAGTAACGGACGGGCTGATTTTAAATCTTTTAGCACATTCCGATTGAAGCTCTGCCAAGTTAAAAAGAAGAGGTGCCAGCTTTTTCGATTTTTCTGTGCGACAGGAAATCTTTTTTAAAGATTCGGATTTTTGCAGATCCGTAAGGAGCTCTTTTGTTAAGATCTGGTCTAAAAGTCCAATATCATTGTAATTTTGAGGGGTATTTTTGTATTTTGATTGATCTGTGATTTTCCAATCAGCTAAAATCCCGTTTCCAAGGTCTGCTTGTATTGTGTAATATGAAACAACCCGTGTATTCCGGATTACCCGCTCACGGTTTACAATCATTCCCAATACACAGCTCATTACCCGTCCTACTGCAATTGGATGATACTCTTCTCCCAAAGCGTTCGATACAGCTTTCGCATATTTTAGAGACAGGGCTCGTGAAAAATTGAGCCCGACCAAATAATCTTCGATGGCCCTTGCATAGGCAGAATCAGAAAGCTGGTCATACTCTGATAACGGCTTTGCTTCCTTGATTCCCCGTAAAATCTCTTCCTTTGTCTGCGAGTCAATCCAGACCCGGAATTCTGCAGCTTTAGGATTGTGCCCTGCCTCCTGGCGTACCAGCCTTTGAATATACTCTCCCTCTCTAGCGGAATCGCCGGAATAGTAAATTTTTTCTACGTCATTCTGGTTTAAAAGCCTGGCAACAATATTATATTGATCCTTTGATGAAGCAATTGTTTCGTATTTAAAAGTTTTTGGTATAAACGGAAGGGAATCCAGGCTCCATTTTTTTAATTCAGGATCATATTTTTCCGGATAAGACATTTCAACTAGATGTCCTACACACCAGGTAATAATGATGTTGCCTTCTTCTATGTATCCACTTTTTCGATTACTCCCGTTACATCCCAATGCTTTAGCAAATTCCATTGCAACACTTGGTTTTTCTGTGATAAATAGGCTTTTGCCCATATTTATTGTCCTCCTTCCAGCGTTAGTTCGGAAATCAACCGTAAAATTTCTGGATTATATAGCATTTTATGAATCTCTTTTTTTACTTTTTTCTGATCTTCATTCAGTTTCATTCCCGGCTGTGTAAGCCACAGAAGAAACATAATGTCGGTTCTTGTTGGGTTTTTCATCCGTTCCTTTATCGTTGCAATATCCGGATACCAGTAATCAAAGTTATCTCCCGGCTTATAGATCATCATGTCAATGTTATCTTCTAATTTTTGAAACTCCTGTTCTGTCATTTGGATCATAATATTCTCCTCCCTTTTTGATATTTTAGCGGTTACGGACAATCATTGCACCATAAGGCGGTTTGTAATCCGCTGGGTAACAGGGATCTCCATGCTCATATAAATGGAAATGACCGATTAAAGGAGACGCCAGGTGCTCTTTTACATTCAAATACTCTCCGGGATGTTCCGAATCTGCAATAAGAGGCACCTGATTAGCTACGGCCTTCGCAAGCAACGGCGATTCTTGTGCACAGAGCGTGTCGATATGGTCGATTTCCTGAGCGCTGTAATCACTGGCATATTTTGTATTTGTCAAAAACAGAAAGTGCGGAATTCCATAGCGTTCTGCGTTTCTGCACTCTACGACTCCGGCATATTCACATTGATCAGCCTGATCAGGATTAACCACGATCCAATCCCGTGGACAGATGATAGTCCCATTTTTAACCAGAATAGTCTTCATTACGGATTTTCGTTTAATCTGATCGACACTAATCTCATTTCCATTATTAAAAAAAGTCATAATATCCATGTATTTCTGAGCTTTTTTGAACAGTTCTATACGATCAAATTCGCCGGATCTGTCCATTTGATCAAGAAGC
>ERZ1673736.782-NODE-782-length-47186-cov-11.084743_pt1 | contig 47186 bp, 20 predicted proteins | sample MGYA00580212_ERZ1673736 | MGnify/ENA primary metagenome ERZ1673736 (study PRJEB41218, sample SAMN15661752) | gut metagenome | host: Homo sapiens | place: Canada: London | collected 2015-08-20/2019-03-30 | study: EMG produced TPA metagenomics assembly of...
TAACTTTACAGTGTCCGTACTGTCCACGTCCACCTGACTGTTTAGCATATTTGCTGTCAACATCAACTGCTTTTGTGAAGGACTCTTTGTATGCAACCTGCGGAGCACCTACGTTAGCTTCTACCTTGAACTCACGAAGAAGTCTGTCTACGATGATTTCAAGATGAAGTTCTCCCATTCCGGCGATGATTGTCTGACCTGTTTCCTGATCAGTATGAGCACGGAATGTCGGGTCTTCTTCTGCAAGTTTTGCAAGAGATTCACCAAGTTTACCCTGAGAAGCTTTTGTTTTCGGCTCGATCGCAAGCTCGATAACCGGCTCAGGGAATTCCATAGACTCAAGGATTACCGGATTCTGCTCGTCACAGATCGTATCTCCTGTTGTGGAGAACTTAAATCCGATCGCAGCAGCGATATCTCCCGAGTATACTTTATCCAGCTCTTCACGTTTGTTGGCATGCATCTGAAGGATACGTCCAACACGCTCTTTTTTACCTTTTGTAGCGTTGAGCACATAAGATCCGGAATTCACTGTTCCCGAGTAAACTCTGAAGTAAGCAAGTTTACCTACAAACGGGTCAGACATGATCTTGAATACAAGCGCTGAGAACGGCTCTTCATCAGAAGAATGTCTCACTGTATCATTTCCGTCCATATCTACACCCTGAATAGCCGGAACGTCAAGCGGTGACGGCATGAATTCGATTACTGCGTCAAGAAGCTTCTGAACACCTTTGTTCTTGTAAGCTGTACCGCAGCATACCGGAACAGCAGTACATTCGCATGTCGCTTTTCTCAGCACTTTCTTCAGCTCGTCTATCGACGGCTCTTCACCTTCAAGGTACATCATCATAAGCTCGTCATCCAGCTCGCAGATCTTCTCTACGAGTTCTGTATGATACAGCTCTGCGTCATCTTTCATTGCTTCCGGAATCTCTTCGATGGAGATGTCATCTCCCTTGTCATCGTTGTAGATGTAAGCTTTCATTTCAAAAAGATCGATGATTCCTTTGAACTCGTCTTCTTTTCCGATCGGAAGCTGAAGACAAATTGCGTTTTTACCTAATCTTGTTTTAATCTGCTCTACTGCGTTGTAGAAATCAGCGCCCATGATGTCCATCTTGTTAATGAACGCCATTCTCGGTACGTTGTATGTGTCAGCCTGACGCCATACGTTTTCTGACTGAGGCTCAACACCGCCCTTGGCACAAAATACACCTACCGCACCATCAAGCACACGCAGGGAACGCTCTACTTCTACTGTAAAGTCAACGTGTCCCGGTGTATCGATGATGTTGATACGATGCTCTAACGCGCCTGCTTTCGGCTTGCAGTTTTCCTGCAGCGTCCAGTGACATGTTGTCGCAGCAGATGTGATCGTGATACCTCTTTCCTGCTCCTGGGCCATCCAGTCCATAGTTGCAGTTCCTTCGTGAGTATCACCGATCTTATGGTTAACACCTGTATAATAAAGAATACGCTCTGTTGTCGTAGTCTTTCCGGCATCAATATGCGCCATAATACCGATGTTTCTGGTTCTGTCTAATGGATATTCTCTACCAGCCAAGATCTTTTCCTCCTCTATTTGGTCATTCTTCGGGATAATTTCCGAAGAATATGCCTCGCACCTGCCTCGCTAAGAGGCGCAGCAGTGTCCGGCTCTTAGAAACGATAGTGTGCAAACGCTTTGTTTGCCTCTGCCATCTTGTGCATATCTTCTTTTCTCTTCACAGCTCCGCCTGTGTTGTTCGCTGCGTCAAGAATTTCGTTTGCCAGTCTCTCTTCCATTGTCTTCTCGCCTCTCTGACGGGAATACATAGTCAACCAGCGAAGAGCAAGTGCCTGTCTTCTGTCAGCTCTAACCTCGATCGGTACCTGATATGTTGCTCCACCGATACGTCTTGCTTTTACTTCCAGAACCGGCATCATGTTGTTCATAGCTTCCTCGAACACTTCGATCGCCGGTTTCTCAGCCTTTGCCTCTACTCTTTCAAATGCTCCGTATACAATTTTCTGTGCTACACCTTTCTTACCGTCAAGCATGATGTTGTTGATAAGTTTGGTAACAACTTTATTGTTGTATATCGGATCCGCTAATACATCTCTTTTCTGAGTATGTCCTTTACGTGGCACGGTCCTTCCCTCCTTAATCATTTTTTCCGGTTATACCGGGATTAATTCATCGGTACTCACATGTGTCTTCTATGAAATCACATACCATGTGCTCGCGGCCGCGGGACGTCTATCTTTGTCCGCACCTCCGGTACTCCTTCGGAGCGGAATCTCAAATCCGCAACCCTTTCTCACTGAACGATCAATGAGGCACGATAATCATAGTTCTGTTTGTGATACGATTTAACTACTTAGTTACTGCTCTTGTTCTTTTACGCTTATCGTCCACTCGAAAATCCGATTCGCTTACGCAGCCTTTCGTACTGACGTACTTCCGATCTTCTCATGAAAACCTCGGATGAAAACAAATACGCCGCTGTGCTTATACCTGTTTTCCTTTCTCAGTTTTTATTTTGCGTCTTTCGGTCTTTTTGCACCGTATTTAGAACGAGCCTGTCTTCTCTTAGCAACTCCTGCTGTATCAAGTGTACCACGGATAATGTGGTATCTTGTACCCGGCAGGTCCTTAACTCTTCCTCCGCGGATCATAACAACGCTATGCTCCTGAAGGTTGTGTCCTTCACCCGGAATGTAGCTTGTTACTTCGATTCCGTTAGAGAGACGAACTCTGGCGATTTTTCTCAGAGCTGAGTTCGGTTTCTTCGGAGTAGCTGTCTTAACTGCTGTACAAACACCTCTTTTCTGCGGTGCAGATACGTCAGTCGCACGTTTCTTCAGGGAGTTGTATCCTTTCTGAAGAGCCGGTGCTGTAGACTTTTTCTCTGAAGTCTGGCGACCTTTTCTAACTAACTGGTTAAATGTTGGCATTCTTTTTCACCTCCTATGAATTATTCGTTTCCTCATGACTTATGTCATAAGGGGCTGCGGATAATATGTCTTTATCCTTTTCGGCGCACAAAAAGAACAACGTCTTTTTCTGCACGCTAGGTTAGTTTATTACGTTTTTTTAAGAAAGTCAAGGGATTTGCCAACTTTTCCGCCTTTTTCATGTCTTTTTTCTTTTTTTCATTCTTTCTTTATAAAATTGCTCCGTCTTTTCACAGTCATATCTTTAAAATAAATGATAAAAAACGGGAAAATCACGGTTATCTTCTCAGATAATCCATAACTTTCCCGTCTCTGTTATCTCTTTATTCAGATTGTCCGAATGCCTTCGGCATCAGAATTATTTTTCCTGATTTCTTCTTCTGAATCCGAATACGAACGCTGCCGCTGCAAGGAGTAATGTTCCCGCATATACAAACAGGTTTGAGCTGTCGCCTGTCTGCACTGCCGAATTTCCTGTGCCGCTGCCTCCTGTACTTCCATTTCCGCCTGTGTTTCCACTACCGTTTCCGCTTCCGCCTGTGCTTCCACTGCCGTTTCCGTTTCCGCCTGTGCTTCCATTTCCGTTTCCTTCACCGTTTCCATCGCCGCTTCCGCCGTCAACCGGTTTCAGATTCTGGATTGCCGTATTCAATGCAAGCGCTGCCTGATCGACTTCATCCTGATCTGCATCTGCTTTTTCAAGAACTGCCTTTGCATTTTGAAGAGCCGCATTAAACTCTGCCTTGCCTTCTTCTTTATACTGTGTCAGATCAAGTGCTTCTGCCTTGCCGATTGCCTCCTTAAGCGTATCTTTATTCACCTGAGGAGTCTGATCTTTTTCATTCAAAGCATCCTGTGCAGCTTTCAGCTCTTTTGCCATCTGATTCACATCGTCCTGTGTTCCCGCAAAGCTTCCGCCGGCAATGTCTGCAAGAAGTTTTTCCGCCTCTACCAGTTTTGCAGTAAATGCAGTTTTGGCATCGTCATCTTTGTAATCATTCAGATCTAATCCCTTAGCCGCCTTAACTGCCGCTTCAAGCTCTACTGCAGAAATCGGAGGAACCGGTGTTCCCGGACTCTTGATATCGAATTTATCCAACTGCGGAGCTTTTGTATCGAACGCCGTAAATACGAGGCATCCTTCGCCTGCTGTTTTCACATTCAGTTTGAATTCTTTCGTATGTGTCGCATCTGCGCTGCTTGCGCCTGCCGTTACTTCTCCGGCTTCGATCTTGCCGTCTTTTTCTTCCCACTTGAATCCGTTCTGAGCGCTTCCGCTTCTGTAAGACAACGTAACTGTATATTCTCCCGCCTGAGGAGCATTGTAGTAAAGTGTCAGCGTATCGCCTTTGTTCATCGAGTTGACAAACTTACCGCCGCTTGCCCAATCAGCTTCCTTTACTTCCATCTTCCACTGACCGTCGCTTGGGTCTTCTACGTTTTTAGCTTCAAGTCTCTCTGCTTCAAGAGTCTTTGCATTTCCGTCTACAGGGAATTCAAATCGATTGTCTTCCGCATACATCTCTTTTTCAAATGTAGCAGTGATCGTATGTCCGTTTGCCAAAACTTCCTCAAATGTATATTTCGTTCTAGGACCTACGGATTTTCCGTCTACGACTACATCCTTCACTGCATAGCCTTCATTCGGCTTCATTTCAAATTCCTTTGAAGAACCTTCTTCTACTTCCACTGCTCCAAGCGGTGAAATCGTTCCCTGCTCTCCCTCTGCCACGGATGAAGTGATCGTATATTTTTCCATCGGAACATTTTTCGCTGTCACTTCAAATTTATCAAGGTTCGGAGATCCTTTGTCGTCTGCCGTAAAGATAAGTTCTCCGTCGCCTGCTGCCGTGATCTCTACATCAAACTCTAACGTCTCATATTTCGTTCCGTTAGACTCTGTTCCATATATGTCAGCCTTAGATCCTGCTGTCACGTTCTTGCCAGACCAGTTCAAAGAGTTCGGCTGTTTTCCGCTTGCCAGTCTTCCGCTCTGGTATGTTGCTTTGAACGTATATGTTCCCGCTTTATCTGCATGGAACGGAACTTTGATGATATTACCTTTTTCAAACCAACCGACTTTCTGTCCGTTACTTGCCTTATCGTCTGCCACAAGGCGAACGTGTTTACCATTTTCCGATGTTCCTTTATCTAATATGAAGTGCTCTGCCTCAAGCTGTTTTGTTCTTCCTTTCAGACGAGGCATAATAAATCTATCTTCATCTGTGTATGTAGATCGCTTTGTAAGACTGTTCAGAGCCGCTTCCAGTTTCGTACAAGCTTCGGCATAATCCTGTGCTCCTGCATTTGTTTTTTCCATAACTGCTTTCGCATCTTTTATCGCCGCCTGAAGCGCTTCCCAGCTTCCGCTTGTATACTGCGCTTCATTATATCCTGCTTTCTCGATCTGAGCTAATTTTTCTTTTACTTTTTCTTTTGTATACTGCTCAGAGTCAGCGATCGTCACTGTCGCCGGATTATTGAATCCGATAATCGTTCCGTTCGTCGGATCTGCAAGAACAGCAGTAAAGGAAAGATCGCCTGTCTCTCCCGGCACTCTTCTTGTCTCAACATGAGCTTGCGCCTCTGTCTGACCGTCTGCAAACTTCAACTCCATATTTCCGTCTGCATTAAAGTGATCCTGCCATGCGCTTCCCGGATTTACCTGGAACTGTACCGTAGCTTCGCCTTTTGTTCCTCCGAGACGTTTTACCATGATCGGAGTCTTTGTGTTTTCATTAACACGATAGCTCGGATACTCGATCTGGAACATACCTTTTCCGCCGTTGTTCAATACTAACGCGGCATCTACTCCGATTGCCTCTGTACCCGTTCCTGTATTAACAATTTTTAATGTATGCTTTCCTTCTTTTAACGTATCAGACTCAAAGATTCTCTGCTGAAGTTTTCTCTTATCTGACTTCGTATTAATAGACGCCACCTTGTTGCCGTCGATATACACATCTGCCGGCCCATGACTTGTATCGATCGTACCTGTCAACCATACTTTCGTTCCTGTAAATTCAACAGTTGCTTCCTTGCCCGGACGACACCACATGCCAGTACCTTCGATAAACTGATCTCCGGACTCCTGTGTCCATCCGTCTGCTTTAAACGCTCTGTCATCGACAACCTGAAGTCCTTCCGGGATTCCGTTTGGAGCTTCCATACCTGCCGCCGCTTTATAAACGCCGACCTCACTGATCATAGGAACTTTGTTTTCCGCACTCTCATGCGCTGTTACTGTGATTTTAATTTTACTTGATTTTACAGGACTCTTTCGGCTAAGACGTTTCGCGCCAACCGTTGTTCCCTCGTCAAACTTCTTCCAAGAGCCGTCCGCTGCCTGATACTCAACTTTAAACTTGCCGATTCTCTGTCCGAACTCAATCGACTCTTCGATAGACACAACATCGAACAGTGTATCTTTTTTCAGGTCGATCAGAAGTGTGCCTGATTTTGTCTCATCATTCACAGTCCAATATGTATCATCTTTTCCGTCCAATACGTTCTGCGGAGAATAAGTTGTGTCCTTTCCGCGAACTTCTGTTGCGGAAACCTCAGCATCTTTTGCAAGGTTCTTCTCAAACGTTTTATTAATAGCCGTACCGAATTCCGTTACACGTCTTAAGATCGCATCGTCAACTTTTCCTTTATTATTCGGAGGAACATTCAAAAGAAGCGGAGCGTTATGACCTACAGAGCGGAAGTACATCTCTGATAATTCTTCCATCGTCTTCGGAGTCTTCTTATTATTTCCCCAGAACCATCCTGACGTGATTCGTGCGTCCGCTTCGGGAACTGTCCACTGATTTCCATTCGGGAAACCTTTCGTGTATCCGCCCGAAGAATTACTGTCGATTGTATTTTTGGTTTTATCTACATTCGATTTTGACCAAGTCTCCTCTGCCGCAAATCCGTTCTCGTTTCCGATCCAACGGACAGTTGTGTAAGCTTCTGCTCCGAACAGCATACAGTCGTCAGCCTGATTTCCGGCAATTCCTTCATATTGCTGAATTGTGTCAAACCATTTTTTAAAGTCATATTCCTGATATCCGGCGCCGCTTCCTTTCGCACCATCCATCCATACTTCTTTAAAATGCCCTTTATTTCCGTATTTGTCGTTTCCAAGTATCTCGATCAACTGATCATTATAATATTTATTATAATCCTTGGCGTCTTTTTCTTTAACCTGATCCCAAGTCAAATCTCCAATAGGTTTGTTTGTATCGCCTTTTCCATCTCCATTAGTATCAACAAACTGTACTAATGGGTTACCAGATGCATCTTTATACCCATAGCTTTCATCATGGATATCCCATGGGGAAAGATATAAGCCCATGTCCATATCATAATCTGTACATGCTTTTGAAATGTCGGCAAGGACATCACCTTTTCCACCCTGATAATTTGTCGCGCCGGAAACGTCGTACTGCGTTGCTTCACTTGCCCATATACAGAAACCATCATGGTGCTTCGCAGTCACGATCAATTTCTTGAAACCTGCTTCTTTCAATGTTTTAACAAGTGTGTCCGCATCAAAATCTTCCGTCAGTTTAAAGATCTCATTCGGAGTCTTATCGCCGTAATGTTCTCCCCATTCGATCTCATTAAATGTATTCGGTCCAAAGTGGCAAAATGCCGCCAGTTCCTGTTTCTGATACTCATACTGATTCTTTGACGGTATCGTCTTGTCCTTCTTCGGCGCCGCCGTATCGTTGTCTGTCAGCTCATCTGTTTTAACGTATGTGTCTTCGGCAGCCTGAACCTGCACAACTCCGCCGGTCGAAAGAGCTGTCTGTGCGATCATTCCGGCAGCTAATAACAATGCCAGATACTTTCTCTTTTTCATACTTTTCCTTTCCCCTTGATCTTTTTTTATTTTTTCAAGTTTCACAAGTATTAGAATTTTACCATATTTGCACAAAAACATCAATATTTTCTTTGTTCTTTCTATATTTTTGGAACTTTTTCACAGCATTTCCATTACAGATGTAGTTATCTCTTATTATATTCTGTGCAAATCGACACCATATCGACCGTTTATTTTCTTGTAAAATTTTGACTGATTCATAAATTTATCGATTCATAAAATCTGACGGACTTTTTCCTTCATATTTCAAAAAAACATGTGTAAAATATGCCGGATCTTCAATCCCCACCATTTCCCCCACTTCACAAACTCTATATTCTCCTGTTTCGAGAATTTCTTTTGCCTTTTCAATTCTATATGAATTAATAGCGTCAGTAACTGTATACCCTGTCTCTTTTTTGTATACCCGACTCAAATAACTACTATTTACAAACAACTCTTTACCAATATCTTTCAGACTTATTTTCCCTCTATAATCCCTTTCAATAATAGAATTTACCTTTCTTGACAAGCTGCTTCCTTCTTTTTGTTCTTCTTCCAAAATAGTCGAAATAGCCTCGCAGGTTTCTCTCATCACCTCCGCAAGCGCAGCTTTTGATTTACTTCTATAAACTGCATCAAGCGCCTTCTCAGGCACCAATATCTTTTCCATTTTTTCCTTGCTTTTCACCTTTCTGACAAGGTACAATATTATTGCATGCGTATCCGACCGGCATTGCTCTATAGGACGAGTTTCCTGTTTTAAATATTCCTCAAACTCCTCTGCACATAACTTCTTGTTCTCCTCCATTCCACTGCGCAGCGCAACATACAAACGCCTCATATAACTTTCCACATCATTTTCATCTTTCCAATACTGAATATATTCCGTATAGTTTTCCTTTACATTAACAGGACTATTATCTGTATATATATCGGAAAGGTTTCTTATAGCCTGTTTTTTCCCCACTCTTCCCCATTCCGCACTCTTTACAACCTTTCCCGCTCCAATCCTCAATCTTATATTCTGAAATATCTTTGCTATCGAAACAACTTTTTCCAGTCTTCTTTGAAACCACGCAGCATTCTCCTCCGAGCCTTTATATTCTATAACGAAAATAAGCATCCCGCTTTCTCCCTCAGCCACCACAACTTTGTGATCTAAAAAAGTACTATTCAATATCTCTTCTATTCTATTTTTGCACACCTCATAATCATAACGTTCAATATCTCGCATTTCACACGCACATACCCTGCATGCTTCGCCTTGGAAAAAGGGGATCTCTTTCTCTCTGCCCACACATTTTTTTGCATCCACTTCACACTGCTCAATTATTTTTTTCACTGCTCTAGGCAATTCTAAAAAAAAATCGTTTTTCACTACAAAATCAGAAACCTGAAATTTTATTGCCTGTTGTGCATATGTAAAATCACTATATGCCGTCAAAATGATCACTTTAATATCCGGAAATCTTTCATTAAGCATTCCGATTAATTCCATTCCATCCATAATCGGCATCTTTATATCTGTTATTATAATATCTACATGTATTTTTTCTTCTTCTAAATATTTCAACACTTGCGCGCCATTTTGCATAGAAGCGCAAACTTTACATCCAAGCTTTTCCCACTCTATTAATTCCACAATTCCTTCCCTGATATTTTTTTCATCATCCGCAACAATAACATTATACATTTTCTTCTCTCTCCTCAATCGGTATCTTAATGTAAATAGTGGTGCCTGTATTTATTTTGCTCTTAATTTTAATCCGGTACTCTTCTCCATAAATATGTCGAAGTCTTAAATCTACATTTTTTAGGCCTATTTTTTCTCTTGACGAACCGTTCTCAGCCTGTTCAAGTGAATTAAAATATTCTTTCACATCAAACCCCGCTCCATTATCCTGAACCGTCACAAGCAAATCCGTCCCCATTTTTTTTAATACAATTCGTATCACACCCTCGTTTTCTATATTTTCAATCCCATGAATCACCGCATTTTCCACAATGGGCTCAATCACAAATTTGGGTATGATACTCTTTTTTAGTTCTTCATCCTCAACAATAATTTTATAAAAAAATCTATCCTCAAATCTCATTTTCTGAAGATATAAATAGAATTCTGTATATTCAAGTTCTTCTCCCACTGTGATTCTATCAACATTGTTCGTATAAATACTGGCTCGCAAAAGTGCGGACAATTTCGATACCATTTTATAGATTGTTTCGTTCCCACTTCTCTTCGCTTTAATTTGTATTGTCAACAATACATTAAAAAGAAAATGAGGATTCATCTGATGTTGAAGAAACCTTATTTCCATTTCATTAAGCAATATCTGCGACTCATATTTATTGCGAATCAACTCCCTTAGCTCATCCATCATTTCATTAAATGCTCGGCCCAGACTATTTATCTCTGCATTTTTATATTCTTTGATCCGAATATCATAATTTCTATTCCGCACACTTTCCATCGCATGTATAAATTCATTTAGAAATCCCGTTGATTTCAAACTAATTACAACAGCCGCAATAAGACATATTATAATCAGCATAACCCCCAAAATGATATACGTCCGTATCCCTTCCAAAACTTTTTTTATCAGTAAACTTTGTGGATAAAGGTGAACAAGGCGTACTCCCTTTCCCAAATTTTCCACTTCTCTGGAAGTCATCATATATGTTTCGTTCAAATAGACTTCCCCTGTATCACATTCTGTAATTTTTTCATCTATATACGAACCTATTTCATCTTCTTTATTACTTGACAGTACTTTATTTTCCTCATCTATCAAATATACTACTTCACCTTCATTTTGAACGAGATTCTCATACTGTGATGCAATATCTCTTTCATTTGTTGCAACCATTATAATAAGCGGAACATCTCTTTCAAAATCCGATCTCATTCTGCGTATATGAAAAATCACATTTTCAGAGCCCATCACAAGTTCCGAATAAATGTATTTTTCTGTTTCTTGTTCTGCCGCTTCATACGCCTTATAAACTTCTCGCTGTACTTTATTTCCACCGACTGACTGCACATCAACATAATCCAAAAGATAACCATCATTAAATACCGCCGCATATTCAACTACATCTAATTTTTTTGCGTTACTGTATATTAATATCCTGTTTAACTCTCTGCTAAATTCTGTTTTTCTAAGATAAAATTCAGAATTTTCCCGATCATAATAATGACTGTCATCCAGCCAATTTTGCACCCCGTTACTCGCAGCCAACTCTAACACCAAATTTTCCATCACCAAAAAAGATTGATCCATTACCTCTGAAACCGCCGTAACTGTTGTATCAATATTATCGGAAACATTTTTCTTGGCATTTATATACAGATAAAAAGACATAACACATCCGAATAACAGCAACTCAACAAACAAAGTTCCCACAAACAAAAAAATCAATTTATCTCTAAGCGATATTGATACAAATTTTGATTTTATCGACTTTTGTTTGAAGTGCCCTCCCCCTGACACTCTCATTACAGCATCTCCTTCCACTAATTGATGTTCTCTGTTTTCCGCCATGTAATATACTTTCTAAAAAGCAATCCAGAGTAATAAAACTCATTTATGCGTATCTTTAACACAATTATGCGTTCAAAATATGTTAAAGTCAAGAAAATTTCTGATTATTACCACGCAAAAGAGGGCCGATAAATATATGAAAATCTATAACTATGAAGGAAGAAAAAATCTCTGTGGCGAAAAAATCAAACTTGCCAGAACAAAAAAACGCATCACTCAAAGAGACTTGGCCGCCCGCCTGCAAACTCAAGGAATCACAATAGAAAGAGATAGTATTAGCAGAATTGAAATCGGCACCAGATTCGTCACCGATTATGAGTTAAAAATTCTTGCAAAAACTTTAGATGTAAGTATGGAATGGCTGACCGATGAAGAAACTATGAAAACCTGCTAAACACTATTGCTCTGAGAATTCTGCCGTGAAACTGCAAATAGCGGAATGACTTTCTAAATCAGACCGCTATTTGTCAAAACTTACTTATAAAGTAAATTTTCTATTTTTTCAATAGACAACTCTTCCGTATTATCCAAGAATACGTCCGGAACAGCCGGTTTAACACTCGCTCCAATACCGACAGCAGCTATGTTTGCCGCCTGAATCGCTTCTATCCCTGCCGCCGCATCTTCAAACGCAATACATTCCCACGGTTGTAGTTTTAAGTGTTCCATGCAATCTATAAACACTTCCGGATCCGGTTTCGTATATCGTATTTTAGAAGCATCAGCCACATAATCAAACATAGACAGAATTCCAAGACCCTCAAGAACCGTTCTCGCATTCTTGCTCGCCGAAGCTACCGCAAGAAGAATTCCCTGCTTTTTCGATTCATTCAAAAAATCCATCACTCCCGGAAGAATATCTTTTGACGTCACCTGCTTGATCAACGCTTTATAGTATTCATTTTTCTTGTCTATAAATTTCGCTTTATCCTCAGATAAAAATGTTTCCTGCGCCCCATTTACTTCTAAAATTATCTCAAACGAACGCTCTCTGCTTACTCCTTTCAACCGCTCATTTACTGTTTTATCAAACGCAAGTCCCAATTCATCCGCCAGCTTTTTCCATGCGAGAAAATGATATTCAGCAGTATCCGTCAACACTCCGTCTAAGTCAAACAAAAACCCTCTTTTTTTTACCGGCATTTCCTGCACAGATACTTTTTCACCTTGTACATGTACCTTATATTTTCTTCCTTTCCATGTAAGCGTCGTCTCCATACTCTTTATAAACGATGGCATATGTGGTTCAAATCGAAGTTTCTCTCCCTGATAAGCCGGCAGCATCCCCATAAACCCTTGAACAGCCATTTGCCACAGCGCGCCACAATTTGCTATATGGATTCCATCTTCCGCTCCTCTGCGCACAAGTTCCATATCTACCGCTATTGTCCGATCAAGAAATTGTTCTGTTTCTTCTTCCATTCCCAATCGATTTGCCACAAGCATATGCACTGCCGGAGATAAAGATGAATCATGTGTTGTCAAAGGTTTATAATATTCATATGCCACCCTCAACTGCTCCTCTGTAAATTTTTCCGGGAAAATACTCATTAACGCAATTATATCCGCCTGCTTGATACACCTGCTTCTATAAATCTTTTCCTGAGAAGCGTAATGACCAAACGCTTTCTTCTTATCCTTCCAAATGGAATCCATATCTATTAGTGCATAATCTTCAAAATCTGCACTTTGCAGATACAATTTTCGTTTTTCATCATAAGGAACGACAAGAGAATCTGCAATCTTCTTGAAAATCTCCAATTCACTTTCCAAAGTGTTTGTCTTTTCCATAACTTCGCGATAACGGTCCGGTTTCTTTTCTTTCAAAAGGCGTAATGTTTCCAATGCAGAAATAAGGTTGAATTTCACCATATAGTTCGTAAACCCATTGTCCCTTGTCATAGGAGAATATTCATCCGGTCCCATCACATTCAAAAGATGATATTCCCCGTCTTCGCCTTTATCTACACGTTCACTCCAAAACCTTGAAGTTTCCAACAGAATTTCAGCCCCCTTATCAAAAAGGAACTTTTCATCACCCGATGCAAAGTAATAATGCATTACCCCAAATGCTACATCTGCTGTAATATGAACTTCATTATCCGCATATTCCCACATAGAACACTGCTCTGTTCCTGTAAGCCCTGACTGCCACGGATAACGTGCTCCTCTGCAATGATATCGCTGCGCATTTTGTTTTGCTCCTTCCAAAGTCCAATATCTATAGCCGATTAAACTTTTCGCCGATAGCGGATCCGTATACAGATAAAACGGAAGAAGATACATTTCACTATCCCAAAAATATCTTCCATAATATGCCTCGCCGGCAAATCCTTTCGCGCATACCTGAATACGTTCTTCCTCTTTTCCGCCACATCTAAGTAAATGATAAATCGAAAACCGAAGGCTATCCTGCAGCTTTTGGCATCCCTCTACAAGCACATCGGAATCTTTCCACTTCTGCTCCCAAATGATTTTACTTTTTTCAAGTAATTGTTTATACTCTAATCTCTCTGTTTGTTCAAGACACTCTTTCATTTCTTTGATGTAGTCTTCTGTCCGGTCTCTCGAACATCCCAGTACACTATATTTCACTAATGTCGCATTTTCAGTCAAAGCCCCTTCATAAATTACATCTATTGTTGTTTTCTCTAACTCTGTATGACATACCGCATCTAAACCACGCAACTGATTTTCACACATAATAGATGCTCTTTCTCCAACATCTGTCTTAACTGTAACACCAATTTTATTCTCTTTTTCAAACAGGCTGGATTCTGTAAAATGACAGTAACCATTTGTAGTAACTCCGGCATCAATTCCACTCTTGACAGTAATGTAAGGCGTTCCTTTTCTTGGTTTCAAGTCTGCCTGCTGTACAAACAATCGCTTTTCATCAAGACTTGCAAACCTTGAAAATTTAACATCAATCTCCTCTCCGGAAGCTGTAATCCAAGTGAAGGACCTCGTCAATTCTCCTGTTTTCATATTAAGAACCCGTCGGTAATCTCTAATATCACTTCGGATCATGTCCAGCTTCTCATTACCTGCCGCAATTTCTATCCGCATAAAATACGGTAAATTAATGATCACCTCTTCTAAAAAAGGATGCTTTCCCATCATAAGCGGCAAAAATGTTCCCTGCTTTGAAAGTGGATGTCGCTGCTGCTCCGTAGTGACACTCTTCATCGTTCTGGTGTACACTTCATTTTGCGGAGCATCTGCAAGTCCTTCTTCAAAACTTCCTCTCACATGAAAATATCCGTTTCCTTGTGTAAAAATTCCTTCATAATATTTATTTTTGTCTTGATCAAATCCATCTTCTACAATTTCAAATCCATTAATCCGCAAAATTTCATCATTCATCATCCGCATTCCTCCGAATTCTATTCTTTTACAGAACCGGCAGCCAATCCGGATATTACTTGCTTCTGCATCAACATATAAACAATAATACTTGGAACTGTAACAAGCACCGTAGCTGCAAACATAGCTCCATAATCACTTGCAAACGCACTCTTGAAATAATATAACGCAATTGGAAGCGTTCTTTTTTCAGTTCCCGTAGTCAATGTCAACGCAAACTGGAATTCATTCCAACAAAGCAGGAACTGAAGTACCCCGGCAGTCGCAAATGCCGGTCTCGTAAGCGGCAAAATAATTTGTACAAATGTTCTGAAAAATCCTGCTCCATCAATATATGCAGCTTCCTCCAAAGTAGGAGAAATTGTCTTATAATAGCTCATCATAATATATAAGGTAGTCGGCATTCCAAGCGCCGCATATACAACTATCAACCCTGTCAACGTATCGTAAAGATGTGCCGAATTTAACGTTTGATATAACGGCTGCAAAAGCGCGGCTCCCGGAATCACAAGAGCTGCCGAAAACAGCATTGTAATCAAACCCTTAAATCGAAATCTACATCTTACAAGCACATATGCTGCCATACTGAAAATCAACAAATTCAATATTGTTGCTATAATTGCCACCAAAATACTATTTTTGTAAAATGTCGTCAGCGGAGCAATCTCGAATGCTTTCACATAATTATCAAGCTGCAGACCATTGGGGTATCCTACAACCGAAGACATAATTTCCGCATTCCCCTTAAATGACGAAGAAAGCACCCATAAAAATGGAACAACTGAAATAATCACGATAAAAATCAAAAAGACTGCCGCTAATATTTTCCGTATTATCTTCATTTTCCCACCCCCTATTCTTTATCCATTTTGTAAATCTTCCGAATAATTCCAACCACAACAAGCCCCATCACAATCAAAATAACACCCTGTGCATTCGCCAAGCCGTAATTATTATCTGTAAGAGCTGTCTGATACAAGTACATCGGCATATTCATTGTCTTACCTGCCGGTCCGCCGTTTGTTGTCATCATAATGATATCCAACTTCTGCAGCATACTTGTTGCGGCAAGAATTGTAGCCGTTCCGATAATGTTTCTCATCAAAGGTAATACGATCTTTATATCAATTTGTAAATCTGTAGCTCCATCTACCTTTGCCGCTTCATATATATCTTCCGGTACAGATGCCATCTCTGCCATAACAAGAATCGTAACAAGACCTGCATACGGCAGCCATGTTAATGTCACTGTTAAAAATGCGGTATCTGCTCCGAGAAACCAGTTCTGTGAAAAATCAGTTCCCGTCACCGCACGGATAATATTGTTTACCATTCCAAATTGTGGGTTCATAATACACAAAAACAACATTCCAAGCGCCGCGCTGGAAATAATATTGGGGATCATAAATACCCCTCTCATAAGATTTGTATACCATTTTTTTCTTCTCAATATAAGCGCGAGCGTCGTACCAATGCAGACATGTATTGTTGATTGAAGCACAATCCAGATAATTGTATTGACTATAACTTTCCTGAAATCCTCATCTTCTGTAAATAGATAAATATAGTTTTTTAATCCGGCAAAAGTCGGAGATGTTCCGATTGTCCAATCAGTAAACGACGTTATTCCAAGCTGAACAATCGATATAAGAAAAACAAATACAAATAACAGAAGCCCCGGTGCAAGAAAGATTACAATCCATCTTTTCTTCTTTGTCATCTTTCAATTCATCCTTTCATAAAAAATAATGGAACAAAAATTTAAGCTTCATCATTTTATTTCGAACGACAAAGCTTAAATTTATATCACATTGTTTACTTATTTCGTCTTAGCCGCCGCTTCAGTCAGTTTCTTTGCCATTTCTTCAGGTGTCATATTACCCGCTGCAAGATCTGGATAGTATGCTGAAAAAGCTTCAATCGTACTTGCTACCGCCGTGTTGTCAATATTATTAAAATCCGACTTATTGGAATTGCCCATCTCTACAAGCTCTGCAACCAACGGATTTTCTTTTATAAATTTGTCTGACATTTGCACTTGATCTGTAAGTGGAAGTGCCCCTGCGTCTTCAAGGAAAATAGTTTGTGCCTCTTTTCCAGTCTTAAATTTCAAAAATTCTAAAGCCGCTTCCTGTACTTTCTCATCATCTTCATTCGTACAAAGCACATAGCCAACTTCGTATTGTTCAATCAGACCGCTTTCCGGATAAGCTGCAATTCCTATTTGATCTTTCAATTCCGGAAGTGTTTTTTCCGGATCTTCAAAATCCGGTGTCATCCAAGGTCCATTTGCGATCATTGCTGTTTTCCCTTGTTCAAAATTGTTCATTGCATTCGCCGCAAGTGCACCGACTGCATCACTTGTCGTATATTCCGCAAGACATTCTTGAATCATTCCAAGCGCTTTTACAACTGAATCATTCTCATAAGATTCCGGATGAAACGTGTTCATAAATTCATTTCCGGCTTCTCCGTCTGTTCCGATCATGGCAGCCAGCCAAAGATTCGTTGTCCAACAATTTTCCCCCGTCATCAGCGCAAGCGGTGTATAGCCTGCCTCTTTCAGCTTTTCATTATTGGACATAAATTCGTCCCAGGTTTCTGCCGGCTTAATTCCTGCATCTTCAAACATTGCCTTATTATAAAAATATCCGATGATCTGTTTCTGATTTGCAATAGAATAAAGTGCGTCACCATCTTTATTGTACTCAATCGCGCCTTCGCCAACTTCTTCTTTCCACTCTGCATCTTCCTCAAGCAACGGTATCAAATCTACAGCTTGACCATTCTTTACAGCTAATTCACGAATTCCTTCTTTTCCGATTACCACATCCGGAAGTGCATTAGATGCTGCCAAAGTTTTCATTTTATCAACATAAGCCGAATCACTCGGCAGCTCCTCAATATTTACTTTTATTTTTCCTTCGTACTTCTTATTAAACTCATCAATCACCTTTTTTTCGGCTTCCGCAGACTGATGAGTACCCACCATAAATGTAGCATAATCGATTTCTACCGGTCCGTCTCCACCCTTTTTTGCATTCTTTTTCCCTTCGCCGCTTCCACAAGCTGCAAGTGATGCCGCCATGCATCCTACAAGTAATAGTGCCATTATTTTTTTTAATTTCATCTTTTCTCCCTCCTTGTTTTTCTTCTCTTAAGATGCTTCTATTATAAGATTCTGCATCTCTAAAGAACATCTATTATTCTGACCCTCATTTGTTAAAATTTGACTTTTTTTATTATACATACTCTGTTTCTTTCGTTTATATATGATTATTTTTACTTCTTTTTGTGAAAATTTGATAACTTCACTCATCCTTGATGAAATCCTTCACTCTGAGTGCATAAAAAATCGCCAAAGCCTTACACTTCAGCGATTTTCAGAATTTTTAATCTTTTTTTGTTTTCTTGTATACGGTCATGCCACAAAATCCCACAAACGATAATATAATCAACACATATAAGAATGTACTATAATTAGCGTCTCCCGTCTTAACCGCGCTATTTTGTTGATCACTTGACTCAGACGATTCTTTGTCCGGCTTAAAAGGTTGATTGTCCGGCTCGGAAGGTTGATTGTCCGGTTCAGAAGGTTGATCATCCGGTTCGGAAGGTTGATCATCCGGTTCGGAAGGCTCTCCCGGCTCCAGCGTTTCTTTATTTTTAACCAAAACCTTTGCCAATGCAGATAATGTATTATCCTCTTTTGCAACCACCTTTACCAAAAGTTCTTTTGCTGTTTCATCTTCACCGACACTCAGTAAGCCCAACTCTGAAATGTTCGTATTTTCAGATTTTGCTCCTTCTATATTCCAGATTACACTTTTGTCATCTATCCCTGTTATCTCGGCCGTAAATTGCAGCGTATCTCCCTGCTTTACCTCTGCTTCTTTTGGAAGAAGCGTAATAACCGCCTCCTCTAACTTCGATACTGTAAATTTCGTTGATGCACTTCCATCCTCTGAAACAATCTCTATCGTATGGCTTCCTAAACTTAAACTTTCTATATAACTTTCTTTTAATGTAACCTTTGTCAAGCCTGTTTTCTCTTTAACATCACAGTTCTCAGCATCATAATGATCATTCTCAAGTATTGTGCCATCTACTCTTACTTCTTTGAACTTACTAAACTCTGCGTTAGAAATAAAGACTGCCGGTGCACCTGCGATTACCGATAAGTTTTCTCCCTCTATTATTTCATAAACAGAAATTTCTTTATATACTGCGTTCACAACCACATCGCTTATTCCCATTACAAATGTTGTTTCCGCACTTTCCGGATCTTCAAGAACTACTTTGCCACTCTCAACAATCCATTTATCAAACACCATTCCTTCTTCAGCTTCATCGGCTTTTATTGTAACTTTTGTTCCCTCCGCTGCTGTGTTCGGTGTGGCTGTTCCATTTCCGACAGTTACACTATATTCTTTTTGCTCTGTTCCTTGTTCTGTAATCAAATCTAAATAATCATAATTAACATCTGCTGAATGTCCGGCATGATAAGAACTATTTACAAACGCGATTGTACTCACACCCTCATTTAAATTCACCTTTAAAGGTTTCGTCATCTTCCATTCATCCCAACTGCCGGTCTTTGGTAATTCAAGAGCTTCTACATATTTTCCATTGATAAATACAGCCGCATATTTATCTTCTACATCCTCTCCGTGTCCATTTGCATAGCGTAATTGCAAGGTATACTCGCCAGTCTCTTTAACTGCTGCCTGAAATCCAATTTTAGCACTGCCGTTGTACATCTTACCAACGTACCCTTCTCCCGAAAAACCGTTGTGCTCTGTTTCAACACCTGAACCGGATAATTCCGCATCCTCTGCTTCGTAACGTTTTCCTGTCGCATCCGTAAGCGGAGTATATTTTGTTTCCTCAGCTGACACAGTATTCGGATACTTCATTACATCAAGATAATCATAATTCACATCACCTTGTAAGCCATCTGCGTCTTCTTTACGGTTGCGAAATACAATCGTATTTACACCTTCCTGAAGTTCAAGAGTAAACTCACTTTCTCCCCATGAATCCCAATCATTAAATCCGGTAGATGGAAGCAATGTAGGTGCTGCCAAAGTTCCATTTAAGTAAGTAGCTGCCGCCCGTTCACTCTCCGTTTCCGCATATCCGTTAGAATAACCTAATGCCAGCGTATATTTCCCGGCTATTTCAACGTTAATTTTAAATGTGACAGATGCATCTCCGTTCCACATGCCTTCAACGAACGCATCACCTGAGTACCCTGTATGATTTGTTGATTTTACAGCTCCATTTTCTAAAGCTGCATTCTCAGCTTCATATCGAAGAGCATTCCCATCTTTAACCGGAATCGACGGATCGTATCCTTCCGGAATTACAGGATCCGCCAATTCATACTGGCTTCCATAAGAAGCATACTCCTCAGCTGACTGCTCACTCGCATTTTCCTGTACCTCTGTATTATCTAATCTTATTCCGCCATCAATACTAAACAATTGGCTATCTTTATTCTCATATGGTGCCAAATACAATTTTGCCCCTGCTGTTTTTGATTCTTTATATACAGAAAGTACCATATCTTTACCCATTTCTTCAGAAACTTTACGGTTGATGAGCTTGTAGCAGCTTCCAACACGTTCCGTTTTCCATTGCTGTGCATAATCTTCTTTATCTGCTTCAGCAGTTACTGCTGTATAACAACCCTTTCCGTCTATTTCATCCGGTTTTACAGAGAAACGCTTGCTTCCATAAGTTCCTTGAAATGCCCAGTAACCATTTCCTATATCTACTAATTTCCATTTTTGATTATTATTTCCAAGGTAATACCATAAATGAATCTCACGACCTGCATCCGGCGAATATGAATCAATATCTGCAGAGAGAGAAGAATTCTTATCTTTCAATACATAAACTTCTCCAGAAATTAGTTTTGCTGTATCTGCTGTAGTTGCTCCGGTCGCATACTTATCTATAATAATCTCATCTATGTTCAAATTACCGCTATCCCCTTCATCTACACGGAATTCGACTACATTTTTCCCAGATCTCAAATATACTTCTTCCTTAATTTCTTTCCATTCATCCCAACTTTCTGTCGGTTGAAGCGTAATCTGTTTTACCTTTTGCCCATTTATATACAAACTAATCGTTCTATCTGCATCTGACACACATGAATATTTCAAATTTATTGTATGTGTTCCGCTGTAAGCTATATTTGTAATAAATTTTACAGAATTCCCAACTGATTCAAAAGCACTCACAAATCCGATTCCATTATAATAAAGATGATTATTTTCTTGTTTCACGCCATTTAATTCCGCATTCTCTGCTTGATATATCCAAGGCGTTCTTCTTGAAATATAAACTGAAGTTGCTTCCGCACCTTCAAATTTTAATGTGTTCATCCCTGCTTTTAATTTTAACGCTACCGTTGTGTTCTGATTGTCTCCAAAAGTAATCCCAAATTGTTTATTCTCTTCTCCATTTAAAATTACATTAGCATTGTCTGTTTCTCCGTTATTGTAAGTGAATGTCACGTCGTAAATAGCCTCGGACTCTGCATTTACCGTAAATGTCGAATCTTTTTCCGGACGATATGTATTAGTCACAGTCTCACTGAGTGCGATTGAATAGTAATTAACGTCTGCTGTATTTTCTCCATCTACTTTATGGTTTACATATGCAATTATATTTTCTCCTTTTTTCAGATAAATGTTATCAATGCGATTCCCACTCACATCCCAGCCTCCTGTTGGAAATAGTGCAGAAGTCGACACTTTTTCCCCATTAACATAAATAGTTGCATACTTTTTCAGCTCTGCTCCATGATTATCCGCATAACACAAATCAACTGCATAATTCCCATCACTCGGAACATCCACAGTAAATGTTATCGCTGCATCTTCACCATACATGCCTCCAACATAATCACCTTCCACCTTTGCTCCATTTGTAAGCTCTGCTTTTTTTGCATCATACAAAGTTGTTTTTGTAATAACCATTGCGTCCAATGCAAGTTCCGATTTCTTATCTGTTGTAAGGCGCACCTTGTTTTCCCCTTTGTTCAAAGTGACATTGTAAAGCTTACAGCTATCTAAGTTCACATCAAAATCTCCATTTTTGTCAAATGTTAAAGTTCCTGCCTCTTTCCCGTTCACACTGACTTTACCTTCCACACTTTTACCTACATTATTGTAACGGAAAGCAAGCGCATAATTTCCTTCTTCGCTCATATCCACCTTAAATTCTACATACCCTTTATTCTGGTCATATTTCATGTACCCAGAGCCCGATGCCTTTGCCGTATTATTAAAAAGCTTCTTTGTCACATTTTCATAGTCTGCATTTTCCGCCTCATACACGTCAGTTTTTATTTCTCCTGACGGAAGATCAAGCACAGTATTCGGATTAGACGGAATTGCCAAATTAATCTGCCCATCATCTGTCCAATTAATCTTCTGCGCCCTTACACGACGATCTGTCGCAGTCTGTCCGCCAATTGGTCCGGCATGATAAATCAACCAGTCTTCCGTTCCATCTGGTGATTTTACAAAAAGTGGAGACCCCGGTCCAAACGCACTATTCTCATCTGATCTTGATAAAATTGGCGTGGTCGATTTCTTCCAATTTTGCTCATTCATTACATAGTCAGATAACTCTGTATTTTCATCACAAGCATTTAAGTCACATACAGATAAACCAACACAGTAATTATCATTCATAAACGAACTGGCTGAATATGCAAAATACGTCTTTCCTCCATGCTCTACCACCGCCGCGCCTTCATTGACATTATCTCCATGAAGTTCCCACTCATACGTAGGTCTGGCAACTGTGCACTCCTCGCCTGTCAATGTCCAGGGATTTTCCATTTTTACAATAGTCGGACACTCATTAAATTTTGTATTTCCAGGTTCATTTTTATAATACTCATATTTCGTATAAGTAAAGTATTGTTCCCCCGCAATCGTTACAACACCACAAGCAAGACCGTAACTTTCTGTATTCATAAGTCCAGCCTTTTTGCTTTCATTCCCCTCAAAATCATCTTTATTTGTATTTTCTCCTTTTAATTTCCATTCTCCTTTAAAAGGATCTACTGACGTATTCTCTAACACGTAACAAGATGGATGTCCATATCCAAAATCATTTTCTGTGCTGGATGAAAAATAAATATACCATGCACCATTAATACGATAAATATACGGACCCCACACATAATAATTTTTATTCCCATCCGGACTTCCTGACCTTGGATTATCCCATACAAGATGACTATCTGCTGTAGAAAGTCCACGAAGTGTCTCACTTCTTTTAATATAAATATCATTATCTGTAGCAAATCCTGAATAAAAATAACCATCATCTCCACGAACGATTGTCGGATCAGCCCCATTCATCAGCGGATTCGTATACTGACCAGTAACTGCTGCCTTTACAGGAAATATTGATATTGATACTATCATCAAAGCAAGTACACATACTAATACAATTCCTTTCTTCATACTCTTCATATTTATATCACCTCTTTAAATGTTTTTTATAGTTTCCATTATAAAAGTGACTCATTTCAAAGAACATCCACTATTCTGACCCCTGCTTGTTGGAATCTGACCTTTTTATTACCTCCGCTTTCCACATCGCATTTATTTATAACAATTTTTACTCCTTTTATAACAATTTTTACTCCAAAATTAAGAGAGCCTGTTTTATTAACAAGCTCTCCGTTACAGCTACTTATTTTTTAATAGTGCCGCCTTATTTATTTTTTTCTTTTTTTACTGAACATCACGCCTGCAATCGCTCCCATTGCAAGAACTGCCGCAACAACGATTCCCGCAAGCGCACCTGTTGACATGTTATCACCTGTTTGAACAGGCTTCTGATTTGATGACGCACCCGTATTTTGATCTTTAGAAGGTGTTTTATCTTCATCATCTTTTAATACTAAATTATCTTTTGCAACTTTTAATTCTTTCTCAGCTTTGTCTACTTCCTCCTGTACCGCATTCTTATCTTCAAATACTGCCTTCGCTCTGTTGTACGCTTTTTGTACTGTTGCTGCGCTTTCCTCTGTATACAATGAAAAATCAATTTTTTCAGTTTCTTTAATCAATTCTTCCAATGCATCCTTATTCGGAATTAATCTCAATCCAAAGATTGCCTGATGCAGACTTTGGTATGCACTGTCTACTTCCTTCTGAGTCGCATCCGGATTATCATATACTTCCTTTGCACCTACAAGAGCCGTCTTTAATCCTTCTACTGTAACAGGCGTATATTTTGTAAGATCACAACCTTCTGCCTTTTTAATCAGTTCAAGAAGGTCCGATTTATCAACTTCTACTACAACTTCATCTTTCAAACCTTCAATAGCTGCTTTCAGTTCTGCAACCATTGCTTCCATCTCTTCTTGAAGCACATTTTCTGTCTTTAACAAAGTCTCTGCTTTTTCAATCGCTGCATTCAATATCGCTACAGATTCTTCTGTTTTTCCTTCTGTCGAAGTCTCTTTCGCAAGATCTAATGTCACTTTCAGATTTGTTGGATTTCCGATAAATCCAAGAAGATGAACTCTGCCAAGAAGTAATTCATAAGCTGCATCTACTTCTTCCTGTGTTGCGGATTCATTCATATTTACTGCTTCCGCGTCTGCAAGCGCTTTTTCAAATGCTTCTTTTACAGCTTTTACAACCCATTGATATTCTTCTTCTCCTTTTTGACTATTTGCATACTCGATCAATGCTTCCAAGTCTGCTTTATCTGCCTCTTGATCTGCTTTTTGAAGCGCTTCCAGAGCCGTCTTCAAACTTTCCTCTGCTCCTACAACCATTTCTTTATCGGCATTCATATTTGCCAATACGTTTCCGGCTTCCTCTAAAGCTTTCTGCAGATTTGCAAAACTTTCTTCTGTGTATTCTTCTGAATCTAATTTCTCTGCTTCTTGTATCATTTCTTCCAGTTTAGTTTTATTGTAATTTGCAATCACAGCTCTAAACCACGCAGTTCCGATCGTCTGTGTTTCATCTTTATAACTTAATTCGCCATTATTATTTGAAACTTTTACAGAAAAGATATTAGAATCTGTATTTTCTACATGTGACCATACATAAACATTGCTGTTATCCGGTGTCTCTTGACCTAAAAGAATCGCATACGCCTCTCCTTCATTTAAAGTCGGTGCATTTTCAAATACTACTCTTACGATTCCATTTGCATTTTCTGCCGGAATTACCGCTGACGCCAATTCTTCTCCTAAATCTTTGTGATTTTCCTGCAATGAATATACTTTTACAATTAAATCGCTTGGATCTTTCTCACGTCTTACTTTCACTTCTACTTTTTCAAGTACACCTGTATGATTTGCAAAAAACGTCTGATACCTCATGTACTGATCACTCTTTTGCCCTACACGATATGCACTGCCCTCTTTATTACCCGATGTATCTACAACATCATAGTCTACATAAATAGGAACAAGATTCTTTATCGCCTGTTCTGTTTTCTCTGCCGCTGCATTCACCAGAACCGCGGTTCTCTCTGCATCTTCCAAAAGCGCCTCACCTTCATCAGATGCTTGTTTCATGATTTCATAGCTAGTCTTTGTATAATCGGCCTCCTCTTTTTCCTGAACCTTTGAAAGCGCCGCTTTTAATCTCTTATCCGCTTTCTCTAATTCTGCTGCCGCATCTTTGTCATACGCTGATTTCAAAGTAACCGTCACAGACTTTGTTCCGGCCGGCACCGTCACAATTCCGGCCTCCTGATCAAACTCAAAGTTTCCACTAACTGAAGCAATATTATTTTTAAAATTAATCAGTTCTACGCTGAACGGAATCGTTGTCTGATCTCCTGTAAATGTGATCGTAACCTCTTTCCCATCCGGAGATGTTTGAACCGCATATCCAACTTTCTTTCCTTGTTCTACCACATGATTAGAAACTGAAAATGTCTGATTAGCTGTGATCCATTCCTTCGGAACGCCTCGCCCGATAATAATCTTATCATTAATTTTTTCTGCAATCAGCGCATCGATCAAAACTTTGGAAGCAGTAGATTGTCCCCACATATGCTGGCAAGAACCGCCGCCGCCTTTTGCATGCGCGACATCCCACGGTGAATCATCACTCTGATAGTCAACACCTTCCCACCAGCCGAAAGGACCGCTCATCGCATTCTGAATCATAAACTGATAAGCTTTGATACCTGCGTCACGATACTCCTCACCACGGAGCGCCGTACTTCCGTATCCGGCATTATAAGCGCTGCTATAATATCCGTGTGGATACCCGCCAAAATTATAAATCGTATCACTCACTTCTTCACGCCGTTCAAAACCATGTGCATAAGTATCGTCAATAAGTCCGATCATCTCACTGCCTTCTTGTTCTGCTCCGAAAAGATAGCCATCCCAGCCCCATCTTCCGAACAAGAACATAGATGCCCAGTTTCCATCTCGTACGTCTCCTCTTGCACTATCCTCCGTCGGTACATTCATATCAATAGAAAGATATGGATAATCATATGTATCCCGCATAGCTTTCTGTGTTTTTTCTACCACCGCAAGAAGAGAATCATATTCTTCCTGCGCCCACTGAGATTCTGTCTGATATAACTCTTCGCCATACTTATCGTGCATCTCATCACATAAATACTGATATGTAGTTAATCCTGCAAGAGCCGCCCAGTTATCTATGAGCCAATATCCATTAGAATCAATCGCATTCGTTTTCTTGATAATTCCTTCTCCATCATCAATTCGGTCTGTTTCAACATTATGTGTATGTTTTTTGATTGTGTCGAATTTTTCGCGGATAAAATCATAGTCGCCTGTTTTACTCAGGTAAAGTGCATACGGCCAGCTGTATTTCCATTTTGCGTCATCATACTGCAGCTGCGCCGGAAGCGTTGCAAGATATTCTTTTGCATACGTAAAATCTCCTTCCGTCAACAATGATGCAACAATCCCGATCGTATCATGGTCATACATAATATCGTATCCATTTTCTCCTACATGAAGTTCTTTTTTCCCATTCACATCATCACGGATAATCAAAGTATAAATAAATCCGGCTTTATATGCATTTACAAGCTGTTCATCCGGTAAGTTCAGCTCTGTCAACGGCGCCAGCCGGTCATTCCAATACTGTTTCATCGTCGCATAGTTTTCGTCATATCCTCCCTGTGCTGCAATTTTATCACTTTCAGGGTAATCATATGTTCCTCCAAACCGATCTGCTCCGATTGCATAGTCTCTCACGACTACAGCTCCTGCTCCTATTTTTTTTACATTCTTCGCCTCTTCATTCAATGGAATTAAATCCGCTGACACTCTTGGAAGACTTCTCTCTTCTTCTGACTGATTGGTTACTGTCATTCTGGAATATGCAATTTCGTAATCATTTCCATCAATCGTATGCTTGTTTGCAAAGTTCTCAATCTTGTAGTCTATTCCATCTTTTGAATATTCGCTGACAAAACAAGGCAAGTAGCCTTCTGCATTATACCATTTCACTTTTCCCGGAATATCTTTTACTCCAAAAGTAACCATCTTGTTTCCATTGTCTCTCAACTTATAACTACCATCAAGATATGCAATCGGTGCATGTTTATCGCCTTCCCAACCGAAAGAAGATGTCAATCCACTGTTCGTCTCATACATATAAGATCCTTTGGTCTCTGCTTTCAAACAGCTCTCATATGCCTGTGTCAAGAATAAAAGCGCTGTATAATACTCTGCATTTGTACTTTCTGTTTCCAACAGTCCTTCTGCGTATTGAATTTCTGCATTAAGTTGATTTGCATAAAACTCTTCATAATCCGCAAGATCCAGTGCCTTTGCTTCATTTACTTTTTCTTGAAGCAATACCTTGTAATCATTCAAGGTCTTCTCTGTTGACAGCGCAGCCGCCTGAAGATTGAAATTTCCCCACTCATTGCTCTTTTTCTTGATTTGTCCGGTAACTGTCATTCCTTTTCCAGCCGCAAGCGCCACAGTGTACACTTTATTCGCTCCTTCTCCTCCGGCTGTAAGCTCATTATTTTCATATACAGGCGTCTCTTCTCCATCTAGTTTAATAGAGATTGATGCGTCTGCGCTCCACACTCCGGATACAAATACAAGCTCCCTGTCATACTCAGCCGGCGCTACTTTCAATTCATATCCGGCCGGAGAAGTAATGTCTTCTCCAATCGAATTTTTATCACCATTTTTATATGTAAATACGGCTCCGGTTGTATTATCTTCTGCTGATTCTATCGGTGTTCCATCTGTCCATGTGTATTTTACTTTTGCATCGCTCATTGTAGTAGTCTCATCATCACTCAGCTTTTGATAAGTAACTTGTGAGTCCACATCTTTCTTACGAACAGTTGTCCCTGCTCCTTCCTGACTAACCCCTTTTTCTCCTTCAAAATGAATCCAATCCACATCTCCACGTTCTGTCAAATTCAACTTAGGAAGTGACGAAACATCTTGTACTTTTACGGCAATCGGAGATGGTTCCACTGTTTTCAGAGCAATCCCTCCAAGCGAGAGGTTTCCATCTTTATGCGTTTTCTCCTTTATCTTTGTCGTAATTGTCACTTCGTTTCCTTCACGTACTGTTACAGTATATTTATTCATCTCAGCCGAGCCGCCTGCCTTCAGCTGAGTTGTATATACCGGTTTTTCATCTTCATTTACTGTAATACCGATCTCTGCTGAAGCCTGCCAGATTCCCGATACAAATGTCAATGTACGAGTCTCATCAGCCGCAGGGATTGAAATCCGATATCCTGCGTCTTCCTCTACCACACCTGTTTCAATTCCTCTGTAATTAAATACACCTGCATGTGTATCATTTGTTTTCTCTACAACAGGAGTACCATCGGTCCATGTATATGCCATTGCCGAATCTCCCGCTGTTGACAACGCACTATCTGCATCTAAGTTTTCCCACTGAATTAATTCTTCATCACCACTTTTTCGATTTATCTCTTTTCCCGTAATATGAACCCAATCAAGTGTTCCTTCCTCCGTTAAATTAAGCGTATCTCCAGAGTTTACTTTCTCAATTACCGCCACTAATGGATTCAATTCCGGTTCTCCACGAGCAGGTGAAGCCATAACCGGTGTTACTGTCGCCACCCCCATCGATACACTCAGCAACAAACTCAATGCTGTTTTTCCACATTTTTTCATCTTTGAACATCCTCCTTTTCTCATTGATAACCTCTCGGCATCTTCAGCCCGGTAAAATCAAGGCTTTCAAATTCCTTTTTATAAAATCTCCCACTTTTTTTGCAAAAACACTTAACAAATTGCTAAAAATTTGCGGTAAATCCGATTAAATATATTTTATTTTCATCGATTGGAGGGTGATTTTTATGTTACCTGTTAATTCTGACGATCATACCACCTGTCAAAACAAAGTATAATACCAATGTTAACCGGCTATAATCATTCAGGATTCCGAGAGCTCCTATTGTCCTTTCTTCCGATTATAGTAGGTACCGGCATTAAAAAACATCGACGATTCCGACTCCAACTTGTTAAACTCTTACCTTTCTTGATCTATTAAACTTTAAAACAAAAATACCTATCATTATTTTTACATTTTCTTGTAAAATTTTGACTGATTTATAAATTTATCAATTTATAAAATCCGATAGGTTCACTCCCCCATATTTGTCACACAGAAAAATGCTATTTTATGCTCTTTTTACTGCCGTATTTTCACAGTCACAGCTCTAAAATAAACAATAAAAAACGGGAAAATCACGGTTATCTTCTCAGATAATCCATAACTTTCCCGTCTCTGTTATCTCTTTATTCAGATTGTCCGAATGCCTTCGGCATCAGAATTATTTTTCCTGATTTCTTCTTCTGAATCCGAATACGAACGCTGCCGCTGCAAGGAGTAATGTTCCCGCATATACAAACAGGTTTGAGCTGTCGCCTGTCTGCACTGCCGAATTTCCTGTGCCGCTGCCTCCTGTACTTCCATTTCCGCCTGTGTTTCCACTACCGTTTCCGCTTCCGCCTGTGCTTCCACTGCCGTTTCCGTTTCCGCCTGTGCTTCCATTTCCGTTTCCTTCACCGTTTCCATCGCCGCTTCCGCCGTCAACCGGTTTCAGATTCTGGATTGCCGTATTCAATGCAAGCGCTGCCTGATCGACTTCATCCTGATCTGCATCTGCTTTTTCAAGAACTGCCTTTGCATTTTGAAGAGCCGCATTAAACTCTGCCTTGCCTTCTTCTTTATACTGTGTCAGATCAAGTGCTTCTGCCTTGCCGATTGCCTCCTTAAGCGTATCTTTATTCACCTGAGGAGTCTGATCTTTTTCATTCAAAGCATCCTGTGCAGCTTTCAGCTCTTTTGCCATCTGATTCACATCGTCCTGTGTTCCCGCAAAGCTTCCGCCGGCAATGTCTGCAAGAAGTTTTTCCGCCTCTACCAGTTTTGCAGTAAATGCAGTTTTGGCATCGTCATCTTTGTAATCATTCAGATCTAATCCCTTAGCCGCCTTAACTGCCGCTTCAAGCTCTACTGCAGAAATCGGAGGAACCGGTGTTCCCGGACTCTTGATATCGAATTTATCCAACTGCGGAGCTTTCGCATCCGGTGCTGTGAATACAAGACATCCCGGACCTGCCGTCTCTACATTCAGTGTAAACTCTGTCGTATGTGTTGCCGCTGCACTATCTCCTGCTCCTGCTGTCACATTTCCTGATTTGATTTTTCCATCTTTTTCAGCCCATGTAAGACCATTCTGCGGATTTCCGCTTCTATAATATACCGTCACTGTATATTCGCCTGTCTGCGGTGCATCATAGTAAAGGGTAATCGTATCCCCTTTATTCATCGCATTTACAATCTTTCCGCCACTTGCCCAGTCTTTCGCAGTTACTCCGCAATGCCATTCACCATCTGTCGGATCTTTTACATCATGAATCTCAAATCTCTCTGCCTCAGCTGTTTTTGTATTACCATCCGTTGGGAATACAAATCGATTATCTTCTGCATAAACTGCCTTTTCAAACTGTACTTCAATCGTATGGCCATTTGCCGTCACATCATCAAATGTATAAGAATCTACCGCGCCAATCGAGTTGCCGTCTACGATAACATCTTTTACCGCATAATTTTCATCCGGTACAAACTTGAACGTATGGCTCGCGCCTTCTTCTACTGTCACTTCCGTACCTGTAACGCCTTCAATCTTACCATGCTCTCCTGCTGTCGCCGTAATCTTATATGTTGCAGCAGAAACTTCTTTCGCTGTGATAACAAACTTGTCAATATTAGGAGACGAACTTGCATCTGCAGTAAGCACTAACTCACCATCACCTGCTTTTGTCACATTAATGTCAAATGACTTCTCTTCAAAAACAGGATTCTGTGTATTCTTTCCTACTACATTGACCGAACCGCTGTCTACATTCGTTCCACCCCAGTTAATTTTATTCGGATTGCCAGAATCTCTTCCACTTTGGTATGTCACAGTTACTGTATATTTTCCTTCTTTTTCAGCATGGAATGGCGCTTTTATCACATTACCTTTTTCAAACCATCCTACTTTTGCCCCATTACTTGCACCTGTATCCGGCTGAATGCGAACCTCTTTACCTTTTTCAGCTTTAGACGAATCTAATACAAAATATTCCGCTTCTACAGTCGTACTACGTCCTTTTACTTTAGGGAACTGCAGTCTGTCTGTTTCACTGAATGTACTTCGTTTTGTCAAACTTGCGATTGCCGCATCAAGAGCCGCACATGCTTTTGCAGCTTCTTCCTGAGTCAAGTTTGCTTTCTTTGCCGCTTCTTTGGCTGCTTTTAATGCATCTACATAATTTTTATAACTTGCTGTTGTATAAAGTGATTCCTGATATCCCGCTTTCTCTGTTTCTTTGATCTTGTCAAGAAGTTCCTGCTTGTCATAAGATTCTGTATCTGCAATCGTAATCTTTGCTTTTGTAATGAATCCCAGAAGAACATCTTCTGTCGGAGCGCTTAAATAAGCAGAAAAATAAACGTCACCTTCTTTTTCCTTCACACGCTTCGTTGTGACAAATGCTTCTGCCTCTTCCTGTCCATCCTTAAATGTTACTGTCATATTTCCATCAGCATCAAAATGCTTCTGATATGCGCTTCCCGGAGCAACCTCAAACTGCACTGTCAATTCACCGTTCGTACCTCCGACGCGTTTCAGCTTAATTGGGTGTTTTGTATCTTCATTCACTCGATAGGCATCTTTTTCAAGTTCTACCATTCCCTTTCCACCGTTATCAAGATACGCAACTGCATCTAATCCTACAGCCTGAGTATTAGACCCTGTATTTACAATCTTAAGAGTATGCTCTTTGTCTTCTAACGTATTCGTTTCATATAAAATCTGTCCCAACTTTCTTGTTGCAGAATATGTATTAATCGATGCAACTTTCTTCCCGTCAATATATACATCTGCCGGACCGTGTTTTTGATCGATCGTACCGATAACCCATGCCTTCGTACCTTTAAACTTCGTCTCCGCATATGGCGCATTCGCCCCATTTCCGTTTCCGTTGATCCAGATACCCGTTCCTTCTATCATCTGATCGTTCGTTTCCTGATGCCATCCGCTGCTAAGCGTAAATCCACGGTCATCTTTCGTCTGCAGACCTGACGGGATACCCGTTCCAAGTTCAAATCCTTCCGCAGCCTCATATACGCCAATCTCGCTTAATATCGGAACTTTATTTTCCGCCTGGTTATGAGCAGTAACTGTAATACGAAGCTTATCCGCTTTTACAGCTTTTTTACGACAGAGACGTTTTGCTCCGATCGTTGTTCCCTGATCAAACGTCTTCCATTCTCCATTACCGTTTTTATATTCTACTTTGAAAGATCCGATACGCTGTCCAAACTGGATTGCCTCTTCTATCGACACAACATCGAACTTTTTGGATTCTCCCAAATCGATCAATACTTTTCCGCTTGTCGTACCGTCTCCTACTGTCCAATAAGTCTCATCATTTCCGTCGAGCAGATTCTCCGGTGAATATTTCTTTGAGTTTCCTCTTACTTCTGTCGCAGAAACAGACGCTTTTTCAGCCAAGTTCTTATCAAACGTATTTTGAACTGCTTTTCCGAACTCTGCCACACGAGCAAGAATATCCGCATCTACCGTTCCTTGTTTATTCGGGGGAACATTCAGTAACAATGTAGCGTTGTGTCCAACCGATCCGAAATAAATATCTGCAAGCTGCTCCATCGAAAGAGGCGTTTTCTTGCTTTCTCCCCAGAACCAGCCTGACGTAATCTTTGTATCCGCCTCCGGCACAGTCCACTGATTTCCATTCGGAAATCCTTTCGTATATCCGTCTCTACTGTTACTATTGATCGTATTATTCTCTCTGTCGATTGTTGACTTTGCCCACGTTTCTTCAGCCGCATATCCTCTCTCATTTCCGATCCATCTTACAGTTGTATAAGATTCCGCGCCGAAAAGAAGGCAATCGTCCTCGTACTTTCCGCTTGCTTTTCCTTCGTATTGCTGAATTGTCTTAAACCATCTCTGGAAATCATAATCCTGCGCATTGCTCTTGTCGTTCGTATCTTTTGCGCCGTCCATCCAAACTTCTTTAAAATGACCGTTGTTTCCGTACTTATCATTTCCAAGAATCTCTTTCAACTGATTATCATAGTATTCGTTATAATCAAGAGCGTCTTCTTGTTTTACCTGATCCCATGTTTTTCCATTCAACGGCTGTCCGTCAGCTCCGACAAGTTTTTTTCCATCCTTATCTTTGTAACCATAATATTCACTATTTACATCCCACGGAGAAAGATACAGTCCCATGTCAATATTATATTTTGTACACGCTCTGGAAAGTTCTTCTAAAACGTCGCCTTCATAACCTGCCGTTTCGGTATCATGTGTCGTCATTTCACTTGGCCATATACAGAAACCGTCATGATGCTTTGCCGTAATGATCAGTTTCTTAAACCCTGCGTCATGAATCGCTTTTACATAAGTTTCTTCATCAAAATCATTTGTCAGCTGAAACTGATTCGGATTTTCTTTTCCGTTCCCCCACTCGCTTCCGGTATATGTATTCATTCCAAAATGACAAAATGCAGCCAGTTCCTGTTTCTGATACTCATACTGATTCTTTGACGGTATAACACTATCTTTCTTCGGCGCCGCCGTATCGTTGTCTGTCAGCTCATCTGTTTTAACGTATGTGTCTTCGGCAGCCTGAACCTGCACAACTCCGCCGGTCGAAAGAGCTGTCTGTGCGATCATTCCGGCAGCTAATAACAATGCCAGATACTTTCTCTTTTTCATACTTTTCCTTTCCCCTTTTTTCACAATTTTATTTTTCATAGACCTTATAACCTTATCACATTTAAACAAAATTGTCATTATCGCCCCCCCCATTTTCGTCATTTTGCATATTTAGGATTTCAAAAAAGGCTATAGTCGTTCATTTTCCAAAACGATTATAGCCTTTTTGTACAACACTATCTTATTTCTTCTATATTATTTATCGAGAAGCAGCGCTGTAAAACAGAACGTATTTCTTCCAAAAGCGAAGAAATCCACTCCTGTTTTAAACTGCCCATTTACAAATAATGTATTTTAGTATGCTCTTCCCCAGTAAACCATATGTTTCGCAGGTTTTCCACAGCAGACGCATACATCAGACAGATGTTCTTCTTCCATAGGAATGCATCGTGATGTCACTCCGCCTGTCTGTGCTTTAATCTCATCCTCACAAGCTTCGTCTCCACACCACATTGCCTTTACGAAACCTTTCTTTTCGGAAACCGCATCTTTCATCTCATCCATAGTCACCGCAGAACTGATGTGGTCATCAAGGAACGCTTTTGCTTTCGCATAAAGGTCTGCCTGGATCGTCTCAAGGATTTCACCGAGTTTCGTTGTAATCTCATCGATTGCCACAACGATCTTCTCTCTTGTATCTCTGCGCACAACAACAACCTGACCGTTTTCGATATCTTTTGGTCCGATCTCGATACGAGTCGGGATTCCGAGCATCTCCTGCTCACTGAATTTCCATCCCGGACTCTTTTCGGAATCATCGATCTTCGCGCGATATCCGGCTTTATTAAGAGCGTCAAGAAGTTCATTTGCCTTATCGAGAACACCTTCTTTATGCTGCGCGATCGGAATAACTCTTGTCTGTACCGGAGCGATTCTCGGCGGAAGTACAAGACCGCTGTCATCGCCGTGAACCATGATGATCGCACCGATGATTCGGGTGGATAATCCCCATGATGTCTCGTACACACTGTGCAGTTCATTATTTTTATCTGCATACTTAATGTCAAATGCATCCGGGAAAGAATTTCCGAAGAAATGGCTTGTCGCCGACTGTAAAGCCTGACCGTCGTGCATCAGCGCTTCAATCGTATAAGTGTCCTGCGCTCCCGCAAATTTTTCACTTTCTGTTTTTCTTCCGGCAACAACCGGAATCGCAAGATCTTCTTCTACAAAGTCTTTATATACTTTCCACATTAATTTTGTACGTTCTTCCGCTTCTTCATATGTCGCATGAATCGTATGACCTTCCTGCCAGAGGAATTCCCTTGAACGAAGGAACGGTCTTGTCGTTTTCTCCCAACGAAGAACCGAGCACCACTGATTCCATACTTTCGGAAGGTCTCTGTAAGACTGAACCGTCTTGCTCCACACGTCACAGAACAATGTCTCAGATGTCGGACGGATACAGAATCTCTCCTGAAGCGGCTCCGCTCCGCCGTGTGTTACCCACGCTACTTCAGGCGCGAACCCTTCGATGTGGTCTTTTTCTTTCTGCAAAAGGCTTTCCGGGATCAAAACCGGAAGATATACGTTTTCCACACCTGTGTCTTTAAAACGTTTGTCAAGATCCGACTGAATATTTTCCCATATTGCATATCCGTTCGGAAGATAGTTCAGACATCCCTTTACGCCTGAATAATCACATAATTTTGCTTCCCGCACAACATCTGTATACCACTGTGCAAAATCTTCGTCTCTCGATGTGATCGACTGTACAAGTTTCTTTTCTTTCGCCATTTTCTTACCTCATTTCCCAAATCATTTTCGGAACTTTTTATCTTTTGTTCCGACTTTTCTTCCATCGCTTCCATAGCGCAGCAGTTTAGCCATATCCGTCCGAATCGACCGTTTCGACCGTTTCTTCCGTTTTGCCCGTTTCTCCCGGATCGTAAAAGTCTCCGGTAACGCGGCAGATTCCCGGATAGCGCCAAAACTTCTCTGCCGGAAAAGCGTCTCATTTCCTATATGCGCCTATATAAAAACGCCGGGACGCTCTTCCCCGCAAGGGACCGAGCATCTCGGCGGTACCACCCTTATTAACACCGCAGACGTCCTGCCTGCCGTTGTTCTCTCTTTTATCTTTAACGCAGATATACGCTGTATTTTCATACAGAGCTCCGGAGCCGGTTCAATGTGTTCCTGCAAAGGCTTTCACCAACCGCCTTCTCTCTGATGCATTCCACACATATACTATTCTCTTTCCTCGCCTGTTTGCATCTGTGATTTTACCCAAAATCCGGCAGAATGTCAACCGAAACCGCCGTTCCAAGTATTCATTCCGAAAATACCATCCTAAACGTGCATCTAAGACCTTATCCCAAACATTATCCGTGAAGCTGCAAAAGCTTTCCTTTTAATTCCTGCTCCATATTGCGAAGTTCCGCCTCCGCAGCCTGACGTTTTTCCCTGCCTTCACGCTGGATTGCCATTACTTCATCAAGCGTAGAGATCAGAGACTCGTTCGTTGCTTTGAGCGTATCCATATCCACGATTCCCCGCTCGGACTGCCGAGCCGTTTCCGTCGTTGCGATCTTCAGTTTCTCTGCATTTTTCTTCAAAAGCTCATTCGTCACATCCGTAACACGCCGCTGCGCTTCCGCTGCCTGCGTCGAATGTTCTACCCCAAGCGCAAGAACCATCTGACTCTTCCAAAGAGGAATCGTATTTACGATTGTAGACTGGATCTTTTCAACCATCATTGTATCATTATTCTGAACGAGCCGAATCTGAGGCGCAGTCTGAATAGAAATCATTCTTGTCAGTTCAAGATCATGGATCTTCTTCTCAAACCGAATGCACATCTCATCCAAATCTTTCGCCGCCTGCGCATCTTCCGGCAGTCCTGATGCCTGCGCCCTGCTCATCAGATCCGCAAGCTGTGTTCTTTTCACTTCCGCAAGTTTCTTCTTTCCCGCAAGAATATACATCGACAATTCCTTAAAATATGTCAGATTCAGTTCGTACATCTTATCAAGAAGCGCTGTATCCTTCATAAGCTGTACCTGATGCTTCTCCAGCGCCTTGATAATCTCATTTACATTCGTCTCGGCTTTTGCGTATTTCGCTTTCATAGAATCAATTTTGTTCGACGCTTTCTTAAAAATGCCGAAAAAGCCTTTTTCTTCTTCATCTTCATCAAAACTTTTCAACTGCGTCACAACGCCGGTAAGGAGATCCCCCACCTCGCCGAGATCTTGAGATTTCACATTATCCAACGCCGATTCGGAGAAATCCGCCATCTTCTTCTGCGTTCCCGCTCCGTACTGAAGGATCAGCGATGAATTCGTCAAGTCGATCTGCTTTGCAAATGCCTCGACCGTCTGACGCTCTTCTTCTGTCAAAATGCTGTCGTCCAGCACCGGTTCTTCTACCTGCTGCACGGCCGGAGTTTCCTTTTTATCCGCCGCCTGAAACGGATCTAACGTCAATGTCGGAGTGGTGTCTAAGTCCTTAAATTCTGTTCCCATTTCTTTAATCTCCTTTTCCATTTCTTTCTTCAGCCCTATCTTACTTATCTTCACTCATCATTCCCCGAGCTTCTATTTTATCTTCTTTACTCGCTGCGAACATCTTTTCTATCTTATCTTCTCCACTCGCTGCGCGCTTTTACTTTCTGATCTCGTCTTCCGTAAGACCTTCCTGTGCCAGCATCGTATTCAGAACCGATATATCCGACGACACGTCCCACGCCGTATCCTGAAAAAGATCGTCCAACAACTTTTCAAACGCCACATTAAGAGTGTCAATCGTCTTTTCGATCTCTATTTTGGAAGAAATAATATTTTCTCCCTGTACAGGCTGTGCATCCAAATCTTCATACGCCTGCAGCAGTTTCATCGTCATCGGAAGATAATAATCCATTAATTTTCGGATATCACTGACCGTATCGGGTTTCTGCTCGACCCGGTCAAATATCCTGTCTACAAGCATTTCCATACGGGCGATTTTCTCCGAAATTTCTTCTCCGGGTATTGCGTCATTCGCCGCTTTGATCGCCCTCACATATTCGTCGCCTGCTTCGATGATCTTCTGGACTTCCGGAGAAAGTCTGGAAAACTCTTCCTGTTCCTTCGCTGCCCGCTCTTCTTTTTCCTGTTTTTCCCGACGCGTTCTTTCCATAAGCGCCGTGTATTGGCGATAAGCTTCGTTGCTCGTCATAAGACATGTTTCCTGCTCATCAAGATGACCTTGCCGAAACCAGCCTTTTTTAATCATCTTTTTCAAATCTTTCACAACTGCTTTCACAGAACGTCCGCTCTGCTGTGCAAATTCTTTTACGTCACAATATTCCCTGTTTCCGATCATTTTCACATATTTTCCAAAACGGCTCACCGTACACGCATTCGATGTTCCGATAATTCCCATCACTGCAAACGCAACAGAAAAACCGCCCATCAAAGCCGCCATGACATTTATCTCCATCTGCCAGCCTGTTACCGAACTTCCCAACAGAAGCATCAGACCGATGATCAGAGTAACGATCATCCCAAGGTATCCCGTAATCGCGAGGAAGATACCGCCGACCTTTATTGCCGTTCCCTTCAGATAAAGGATTCCGCCTCTGTGCACGGAATTCCCCGCTGTTCCCGTTCTTTGATCCTGCGCGAAGCCGCCTGCTGAGCCCGCTCCCTGATTATGTGTAAATCCGCCCGCTGCGCCTGTCCTCTGATTCTGTGTAAATCCGCCTGCTGAGCCTGTCCTCTGATTCTGCGTGAAACCGCCAGTTGCGCCTGTCCTCTGATTCTGCGTAAAACCGCCAGTTGCGCCTGTCCTCTGATTCTGCGTGAATCCGCCCGCTGCGCCTGTCCTCTGATTCTGTGTAAATCCGCCTGCTGAGCCCGCTCCCTGATTCTGCGTGAACCCACCTGCAGATCCTGTTCCCTGATTATGAAACGGCGGTGTGTTTCCCGCTTGTCTCTGCCTCTGTGCAAAATTATCCGCAGCGGCATTCATCGCATCGCTTCCGTAACGCATTCCGTTTCTTAGTCCTCTGGAGAGTCCTTCCATCGCACGTCCGATCGTATCCGTCACATTCTGATTTAACCGTCCGTAATTTTGATGATCGATAGCGTCCTGAATCGTCCGATTCAATTCATCCAACGATCTTTCCCACTCATTATTTATCATGAATTTCCTCCTTAAAGGGTTGACCTGAAAATTCTTTTATATGATAATCAGTTTAGCCGTAACACATTGAAAAGTCAATAATACGAAGGAGCGAAAATAAGACAAATGATAAAAAATGCATCCCCGCTTATTATATACGAAGACGAGCAGATCATCGTCTGCCATAAACCCGCAGGAACGCCGACTCAGAGCAGTCATATCGGAACTTCCGACATGGAAAGCCTGCTCAAAAACCATCTTTTTTCTTCACGTAAATTTCACCGGGCAAAATCAGGCGAACCGTATCTTGCGATCATTCATCGCCTCGACCAGCCTGTAGAAGGGATTCTCGTCTTTGCAAAAACACCTGCCGCCGCAAAGGAACTAAACCGCCAGCTCACTTCCCAAGAATTTGGGAAATATTATCTTGCAGTAATATCAGGCATTCCCGAACCGCAGGAAGGCTCTCTTGAAAACTATCTCGTCAAAGATGCCCGTACAAACAGTTCCGCAGTCTGTACGAAAACGACTCCGGGAGCAAAACTTGCCAGACTTCACTACAGAACAATAGAAACATACGGCGCGCCCGGAAACGAAAAATTTACCGATTCCAAATCGACTGACACGCCAAAAGACACGTCCCGAAACCACAGGCAGCCGCCATTGCAAAATGAATCTTCTGCCTTAGTAGAAATCCATCTTGACACAGGCAGACATCATCAGATTCGTGTGCAAATGGCACATTTCGGACACCCCCTTATAGGCGATCGGAAATATGGCAAAGAAATCACCGATCATATGAATTCCGTACAATCTTCGACAAAACGATTTCAGGCAGGACAACTTCATCTCTGCGCTTACAAGCTAACATTTCGTCATCCCAAAACCGGAAAAGAGATGGAATTTCAGATTTGAAACTCCATCTCTCATAAATCCGATCTTCCTGTTTGGAAAGATCTCTTCTCCTGCAATCCCGAATTTTAACTCGTCGCACAAAAAAGACGGTGCCTTACGCGCACCGCCTTTTTTGTTTCATATAATCTTCATCTTACGAATCAGATATTTTTATTTCACTCTTTTTCTTCTAAAGAATGTTACTACAGCGATTCCGCCCGCTGCCACAAGCGCCATCAAATATCCTGCGATGTTTGCGCTGTCACCTGTAACAACAGCTGCATTGCCACCGTTTCCGTTGCTTCCATTGCTTCCGCTATTTCCACTGTTTCCATTGCTTCCGCTGTTTCCGCCACTACCGCCGTTTCCATCCGGATTCGGGTTCGGGTTCGGATCAGGAGTTGTGTCTTTTACAAGACCGTCATAAGCTGTCTGCAATGCTTCTTTTGCTGCATTTACTTCATCCTGTGTTGCTTTTTCATTTGCAAGAACTTTTTCTGCATCTGTACGAGCTTTATCAAATGCTGCCCAGCTGTCTTTTGTATAACCGTCTGCTTTGATATCTTTATACTGATCGTAAAGATTCTGCAGTCCGCTCTTATCCACATCGCCCGGTGTCGGAGTTTCATCTTTCACAAGCGCATCGATTGCCGCCTGCAGATCTTTCACAGCCTGATCTACGGCATCCTGTGTTGCAGTCTCATCTCCAAGCACACTCTTCGCTTCTCTAAGAGCAAGCTGGAATTCTGCCCAACTGTCTGCTGTATAATCGTCTGATTTTAATGCATCTGCCTTATCGCAAAGCGCTTTCAACGCTGCCTTATCCGCCTCACCCGGTGTCGGAGTTTCATTTTTCACAAGTGCGTCATGTGCTGTCTGCAATGCTGTCAAAGCTTCGCCTGCTGCTGCGTTTGTTGTATCTTTTGCTTCGATGAGAGCTTTCGCTTCATTCATCTTCGCTTCGTATACTGCCCATGATTCTGCTGTGTAGTCTGCTTTATTCAAGTTTTCTGCCACATAACTGTCATAGAGAGCTTTCAGAGCTGCTGTCGTTTTCTCTCCATAGAAACGGATCTCTGCCATACTTGCGAATTTATCCTGTGCTCCTGCTTCAAGAACTTTGAACTCTACATATCTTACATCTTTCGCATCAAAAGCAATCTGCTGATACTGATCTCTGTTTACAAGAACATTGCCTTCTTCATCGAACTCATATGTTCCGACGGATTTCATATCTTCTTTGTCGCTTCCTACGAAGATCTGCGCTTTCAGGATATCGCCGTTCGTCGTTCCCTGACGTGCAAGGAATGTAATATCTGTCAAGTTGTAAAGTCTGCCGAGATCGAAGTTAAGGCTCTGCGGCAATACGTCTTTGTTATACTCTGTATGCCAGTAATTATCTTCTTTTCCGTCAAGTACGTTTGTTGCAAGTCCATCCTCAAGTTTCTCAGGATCACATTCACTTGTCGCCGTTACTTTGAATCCTTCTGCCTTTGCATCAAGCAGTTTTGTCTCGTCAAGCGGACGGAATGTAAGTCCGTCGATTGCCGCGTAAATTGCCATCTGTGCTTCAAGCACCTGATTCTTCGTATATTCGCCCTTCAGCAATTCTGTAGCTGCATTTACTGCCGCTGTAAGCTTTCCATAACTTTCTTCTGTGTAAGCAGATGACTGATATGTACGAGCTTTTGCAAGCGCTTCATTCAATCCTGAAATATCAACGCCGACTTTAACATTGATATCATATGTTGCTTTTACTTCTTTGTTTCCTGCGGCTGTCAGAGTAATCGTACTCTTTCCTTCCTTCATCGCTCTCGCTTTGTAAACCGGATAGCCGTTTTCATCTGCCAGAGTAATGATCTTCACAACGTCCTCGTTAGAACTTTCTACTGTGAAGAATTTGTTTGTTGCATTGTCCGGCTGAACTGTCGCGTTGATATTTGCCAGTGTTCCGACATACATCTCTTTCGCGTTGTTCGGATCTGCCGTAATTCCCGTAACCGGTGTGTTAGAAAGATTTGACAGTTCAAGTTCTGCAAGTGTGAGCATGTTCTTCACATCACTTGTTGATTTTGCATCTAAGAATGTAATCTGAACTTCTTTTACCGCCTTGTCTCCTGTAAATTCAAATGTATATTTCTCCTGTTTTGTTTCAAACTTGATCTCGTCTGATGACGTATCATCTGTATAGATCAGTTTTGCAGATACTTTATTCAAGTAACCGTTTCCTTCATTTGCATTAGATACGACTACTTTATTAAGTGCTTCCGGATTCTTCAATGCAAGATGCATTGTTGTCGGAAGGATGATGTAGTCCGGAAGTTTTCCGTTTACATGGTTGGATGAAATATCCCACTTAAACTCAAAATCACGCCCAAATGTTCCATCAAACAGTCCGTTGTAATTATTCTGTTGGATCAATTTATTTACATTCGGATCATCTGTGTTATCTTCTGTGAGTTTCTCATTTGTCATTGTGATATCGAAGTCTGCCTGTCCAAACTTCTTCTCTGTTGCCGGAACATCCGGAATCTCAACTTCTGTATCTACCTCTGACTCGATCGTGCTGTAGTTCGGTCCGATCAAAGTTACTTTAGAAAGATCGATCACTTTCGCATCTGTTGTAGAGATGTTCTCTTTTGCTTTCATTGTGATTGTAGCAAGTACGTCACTTCCGGCATAGAGTTCTTTGTCTCCACGGTTTGCAAATGCAAGGTTCACATATGCTCCATCATCATATACTTTATTCACTGTCAGATTTTCCATCTGTGCAAGAAGCGGTGAACCTTCACAGGAAACGAATTCTACCTTCTTCGGATCATAGTTGATCACCTGTCCGAATGCGTTAAGTCCTGCAACATTCTGTGCGTAAACGTCAACTGTAAATGTCTCGCCTTTCTTCACGCTGTCGCTGCTTGCAAGAAGCATAGCTTCTCCTGAAACGCTGTCTGTCTTCTTCGTTCCTCCATCTAACTGGAACATTGTGAAAGCATAATCATATACATCATAGATATTATTCATATTGATGTCGCCGTAACGTTTCTTAATCTGATCTACAAACACATTATCTTTTTCACATGTGCCGAGATAGTTTTTCATGTTCGTATAATCGCCGTCACTAACTGTATCTGCTTTATTTGTACTTCCGACAGCAAACGCTCCTGTATTTTCTTCTTTATAAACTTTAATTTCGCTTGCAGCAAAGAAATTACCTACCGATTCAAGTGGTGTAAAGCGAATATAACGTGCTCCGCAATTCAGATCACCCATCACTTTCGCATCTGCATTTCTTTCCCAGTTGTATTCTTTTGCTTCCGTCCAGTGCACACCGTCAAGACTTGTCTCAAGTTTCATCTTCGTAACAGTTCCGTTAGACGCATCTGTACGCGGATAATACTCGATCTTATCAAGCTCATACGCTTTTCCGTAATCTACAGTAAGCGTCTGCCCAATCGAGTTTCCATTTGAGTGGAAACCACTGTCTCCCTGCTGGAATACCTTGTCGAATGCAAGATCTGCTTTATGACTTCCGTAAATTTCTCCGCTCCATGTGATTGACTGCGGCGTCGGCGTATCTTTCCACGGATCTTCTGCTGACTGGAATGTCTGTTTCTCACTCCACTTGGAATATCCATCAGCGTTTCTTGAACGAACCTGATATGTATGCTCCGAATGGTAAGTAAGATCTACATGTGTATATGCATTAGCATCACCAACTGCAAATACAACATCGTCGATCATCAGCTCGTAAGATGTAGCAGTATCTACTTTATTCCATCCAAGTGTAATACTTGTCGGTGTCTTCGCATCAACATTCTCTGTCAACGTCGGAACTGCAAGGTTCTCATTTAACTGATCTTTCGGAAGTTTTCCGTCGTTTGCAAATCCTTCGATTACTAATGTCTGATCAACTGCTTTTGCGTCAGCCTGAGCAAACTTCACATACAGCTTCGGCGTTCTCTTCACATCTTTTACAAGTTCTGCAACAGCTGTCTCTTTCTCGGATGCATATGTCTCGATTACCGGAGACTCATCGTAGAAGTAAACCGCTTTACCTGCTTTTACTTCTTTCGCATCAAAGTCAGCTTTGCTCTGTACTTCTTCAACATCAAGTGCGGCATCACCGTTCTTTGCTGTTACTTTCGACGGTTTCTTAGATACGTTTACAATGAATGTTGTGTTTTTATCTTTCTTATATCCGCCATAGTTTCCTGTAGACTTCTCTGCTGTCAATGTAGCTGTTCCGTCTTTTACTTCAGACGTAAACTTCGTAGATACATGATCACCATAGGAAACATCTGTGATCTTTCCGTATTCTTCATCTTCTTTTAAATTGTTTTCAACGAATTTACCATCATCTTCAAACATCGTGTAAGAAGTCTTTCCAGCCGGCCAGAACTCTACAATACGGTTTGCTTTATCAATCTCTTCCGGAGAGTTGTTTTCTTCCCACATCGGAATGATCGCGCCGTTCTTCACGAATAACGGAAGTTTCCAAAGCGGAGCGTCGAAGTTGTTGAGAACCTGTCCTCCCTGATACTGCTCGCCTGTGAAGTAGTCGATCCAAACGTCTTTCTCTCCCGGCAGGTAAATGTTATTTCTAATATCGTTACCCGTATTTTCTGCATCTGCCGTGTTCTGATAGATTGGAGCTACAAGAAGGTCAGATCCGAACATATACTGATACTGCACCGCCTTGCTGTTCGCATAACTGTCATTCGGATACTCAAGGAACATCGCTCTCACAAGCGGAAGACCTGTATCTCCGTTTCCTGTATCAATGTTCGATCCCGAAGCAGCTCCTGTATAAATGTACGGAAGCATCTGTGCTTTTATCTTCATGTACATACGGTTAAGTCCTGTGTACGGATCGCCGAATACATACGGCATTTTCGCATATGTTCCCCATCCATCCATGTTGAGCATAAGTGGTGAAAATGATTTCCACTGATAATCTCTTGTAGCAATGATCGGAGATCCGCCGAAGATACCGTCCATATCACTGCCTAAGTTCGGAATACCGCTAAGAGCCATTCCGAGATATGTCGGAATGTGGAAACGAATGTATTCCCACTCGCCGCCATATTGGTCGCCTGTCCAGATACCACAGTAACGCTGTGATCCTGCCCATCCGTCAAGAGAGATGATGTTCGGACGGATCTTGCCTTTAGTTGTCGCGATATCATAAGCGCTCTTCACGCCGTCAAGCTGCATAGAGTACCCCTGACTAACCCACGCAACGTCTGTCTTCAGTGTGGAAATACCACCGACTTTAACCTCATTTTCAAAATCACGGAGGCGATGCCATAATGTTCCTGAATTTGAATCCGGCACAAGATAACTCTGTGTCCAAAGTCCTGTCTGTATACCTTTTGACTGTGCATATTCTGTAAACTCAGCAAGGTTCTGTATGTTCGCCGCAACTGCATCAAGACGTTCCTTTGAACTTGTTCCGTCCGCATTCACTCCGCCTGTCATATGATGACCGTTCTGGCCGTATCCTGATCCATATCCGTCGTTTGGAAGGAAATATCCGAGCGGCATATCATACTCAACGTAATCATCAAGTACCGCACGTGCTGAAAACTCTTCCGGCGTAGTTACCTTAGGATATTTTTCGGTAGCCACTGTCGGACCTTTACCGTTAAGCGACTCAAGCTGCTGACCGTCTACCGGAACAAAATCAGCGCTTCTTCCGATTTCGTATGTTGTCGTTCCGTCACTTTCAGACGAATCATTTCCTTTGATCGTCCATGCCTTCGCGCCATTCGTCGGCGTGTTCGACCACGCGTCACGGTTGTATGCGTTCAGATGTCCCTCATAGAAAGCATATTCAGGAAGAAGAACCGGATTACCTGTTACATGATAATATTCTCTTAAAAGTTCCTGTGTTTTCTCAGTAACATTTTTCCCGTCAGATACGAAGTAATAAGCATCAAGTTCGCCTTCATTATGCGTTGCCGTAACAGCATCTGCCGTTGTCTTACCAAAGTCGTATTTACCATCGGCAAATGTGTTTCTCAACACTCCGTATCCCTCTGTCGTAATATAGAATGGGTTCGGGGATGATACACCGCCATTTGTCCAGTTACTTTCATTTACGATATTGATCGACTCTCCCGTATGAACGAATCTGCCGTTCTGGCAGCCACCTCCGTAGAAGTTCTCTCCGTCGTTTTTCTTAAGAGTCTGCACTGTTGCAGATTTTGAAATAGACAGCGCTTCTGTTTCTTCCATCACAACCTTATCGTTGCTTAAGATTTTCATCTTAGCTGTCTCTTTATCAAACTCAACAGAAACATTTTCGCTTGTGATCGTAAACTTTCCGTCTGCATCTTTTATCTTTGCCTGTGGTTTTGAATACTCGTCGGAGCTGTCAGGATACTGCTGAATACGTCCCTTATGGGAACTCTGCCTCGGTTTTGCATACTCCGAGAACTCGCCGCTCGGATCTACGTTATATCTGAAGATCCCGTCTTCAAGAAACGTAAGCTTTGCCTTTACACCACCGTTGAAAGTCACAATAACGATGTTGTCTGCATCGCCCTTTTTCACTGACTCGACGCTTGTCAACTGCCCGGCAAAATCTTCCGCAGCTTTCGCCGGTATCGGCGGAAATGCTGTAAGCACCATGCCAAGCGCCGTAACAGTTACAGCAGCTTTCTTTCCTGCTCCTTTCATTTTCTTAGTCCATTTCATCTTTTTCCTTCTCCTCCTTTTCTTCGGGCAAATTGTTCAAATTGATTACATTTACCACTAAGTACTTTATTATATAATTATTTTGACCAAATGTATTTATACAAATCATTCTCGGTTTGTATTTTTTTACATTTGTATCGCCTTTTTTACCGGTATTTTCGGGTATTTTCAACATATTTCTAACTTTTGTCGATTTATCTGTACTCAATTTCTATCAAGACAAAATCTCTCTATTAGAAAGGTAATATTTGCTTCTGTATCTTCAAGATCATCTGCAATTTCGGAAATTGTTTTTCCTTTTTCAAGTTTTTTCCGGATGAGAGCACTTTTTTCTTCTCTCCGTCCTTCTTCTCGTCCCTTCTTCTTTCCTTCTTCTCGTCCTTCTTCTCGTCCTTCTTTCCGTCCTTCTTCTCTTGCCTCTTCTCTCTGCACTTCGATATCTGTCTCATAGTCGTATTCGTCTAATAACATATTGACAACCT